>Ga0335070_10000623_pt1 | contig 39915 bp, 36 predicted proteins | sample Lox_Sample_13_FD_206722 | JGI IMG/M metagenome (GOLD analysis project Ga0335070, IMG submission 206722) | Soil microbial communities from Loxahatchee National Wildlife Refuge, Florida, United States - Lox_Sample_1.3 | ecosystem: Environmental > Terrestrial > Soil > Wetlands | place: USA... | reverse complement strand
CAGCTGCAGGAAGAAGTTCTTGGGGCGGGCGATGGCGCAGAACGCCACCGGGCGGGGCGGGACATTCGTGGCCAGGATGCCGCGCCTCGCGCGCCAGAAAGCTCTGGCCGCGGGGAATGCGTGCGGTTCGGCGCCGCTCATGAGCACGACGGCGTCGGCGCGGCGCAGCGCGGTCAGTGCCTCGCGCAGGCGTCCGCGGGGCAGCAGGCGGTCGCGTGCCTCCTCGGGAGTCACCAGCACGACATCGAAGTCGCGGGCGAGTTGCCGGTGTTGAAAGCCGTCGTCGAGGAGGTGAAGCCGGGTCTCAAACAGCTTTTCCGCAGCGGCGCCGGCCTGGTAACGGTCTTCGCCGACCACCACCGGAACCTTGAGCTTGCGCGCGATGAGTAAAGGCTCGTCGCCGAACTCTTCCGGCAATCCCGCGGGGTCCACGACGCGCACGCCTGTGCTCTTGCGACCGTAACCGCGGGAGAGCACGTCGAAGGAGATGCCGCGCGCCTGCAGGAGTTCGCCCAGTGCGATCACGAACGGTGTCTTGCCCGAACCACCGGTCGAGATGTTGCCCACGCTGACCACGGGCCTGGCGAGGCGGCGCGCGGCCAGCAAGTCGCGGTCGTAGAGCTGATTGCGGAACGCGGTCACGAAGCTGTAAACGGAGGAAAGCATCATCCGGCGCGGCTCTCCACGGCCGGTAGAAGCGTCTCCAGCGCTTCCAGGGTGCGGGCGGTGGCGCCGGACTGCGAGCGAAAGACATCGGCCGCGCGCTGTCCCAGCTCGCGGCGGACGACGGAATCATCGAGCAAGCGCAGGAGTTCGGCGCTCAACCACTCCGGCGCGGCCACGCTGACCGCGCCGGCGCGGCTGAAGATGTTCACGATGTCGCGGAAATTCTCGGTGTGCGGTCCGGTCACGATGGGCACGCCGTGCTGCGCCGGCTCGAGAATGTTGTGCCCGCCGCGGGGGACCAGGCTTCCTCCGACGAAAGCCACGGACGCCAGCGTATAGACGGCGGCCAGTTCGCCGATGGTATCCAGCAGGATGACCGCCCCGGCGCAGGATTCCTGGCCGGTCATGCGGGAGCGCCTGATGAAACTCGAGCTGCTGCCCAACAGCAGGCCGGCGACCGATTCGAAGCGCTCCGGGTGCCGCGGCGCCAGGACCAGCGCCGTCCGCGGGTGCGACTTGAGCAAAGGGCGGAAGGCATCGAGCAGTAACGGCTCCTCCCCTTCCACGGTGCTGCCGGCGACGATGACCTGGTCCACGCCGGAACGGGCAAAAGCAGCGCCCAGCATCTCGACCACGGGCTTGGCCGCCGGGGCGGCGATATCGAACTTCAGGTTGCCGGCGACGCGCACGCGCTCCGCCGGCGCGCCGATCTCGACCAGCCGTTGGGCGTCCAGCCCGCTCTGCGCCAGGAAGACTGCGACGCGGCGCAGCACATGCCTCCAAACGAATCGCAACCACCGATACCGCGGAAAAGAGCGATCCGAGATGCGCGCATTCACCACCGCGACGCGCGCGCCTTGGGAATGGGCGGCGTGCAGGAAATTCGGCCAGAACTCGGTCTCCGCCAGCACCACCATCGCCGGACGCAACGCCCGCATGTAACTGCGGACACTGAACCCGAGGTCAAGCGGGAAAAAGAAGACGTTCTCCTCGCCGAATCGTTCGCGAGCCAGCTTCTGGCCGGTGGCGGTGGTGGTGGAGACGAAGAGCCGCCGCCCGGGATGGCGCGCGGCCAACCCCTCGACCAGCTTGCCGATCGCCAGCACCTCGCCGACCGAGACCGCATGCACCCAGATGCATCCCTCCGGCGACCGGCGCAGGATGCGCGGCGGCACGCTGCCCAGGCGCTCGGCCAGTCCGGAGCGGTACTTGCCGGCGGCGAGCATCTTCCACAGCCAGTAGGGAAGGGTCACCAGCAGCGCCAGCAACAGCGCCGCGCTGTAGAGGAAGTGCATCCGCTGGATTCTACGGCATGACAGCACGGGGGCAGCCGCTGGGTGGCGAAAACCGCCCTCCCGCGTCCATAATCGGTACATGCGCCGCGCGCTGATCCTCTCCGTCCTGGCGGGGTTGTCGCTTTCCGCCGCGCTGCTGATCGCCGACGATAAGGTCTTCGTCGCCCCCAAGGCCTACCACGCCAACACCTATCCCGCCCGCGACGAGCATCCCCTGGAGCACGTCAGCATCGCGGCGGATCCGTACGACCTGCCGGACAAGACGGCGGGCGTCTTCCGCGTGCCGTACAAGCAGGCGGGCTTCGTGCCCATCCGGCTGATCGTCTCCAACGACGGCGACTCGACGCTGGTGCTGAGCGACATGAAGGCCGAGTTGATCACTGTGCGGAAGGTCAAGATCCGGCCGGCGGTGCCCGACGACATCTATCGCAGGATCGCGAAGCAGGGGAAGCGTCCCGACGAGCCGCGTACCGTCCCGCTGCCCATCCCCCGCAAGGCGAAGCCCAGCGTGAGCAAAGAAGCGCAGGACGAAGTCGAGGCTTCCGGGTTCCTGGCCCGGGCCGTGGAGCCGCACAGCACCCAGGCGGGCTTCCTGTACTTCGACGTGGAGGGAATCTCCAATCCGTTGGCGGGCGCGTACCTCTATGTCACCGGGTTGCGCGACGCCGGGGGGCAGGAACTGATGTACTTCGAGATCCCGCTGGAAAAGTACCTGAGCTATCGCCCCGGGCATTAAGCGTTTGCCCGGCACTTCTTTCGTCCGGCGCTGTACTTCCGCGCATCTAGATGTGCACTGTTGGAAGATTGCGCGCCCAAGTGCCACCGCATAAGCTTGATTTCAGGCACCAGCAGGAGGCCGTTTCTGGCCACCACGGCCCCCTGATCCGCGGAAGGAGTGCGATCAGTTGATGATCAGAAGATGGTTTCTCGCCCTGGCCTGGACCGGCCTTTTTCTTTCGCTCAGCGCGTGTGGCGTTGGCGGCGGCTCACCCATCGACAAGGGGACGGGGTCCGCGCCTCTGAACGTGAATATCGGCGATGCTTCCGCGGACCGCATCGTCTCGTTCGACCTGACCATCAATTCCGTGACCTTGACCGGCAGCGGCGTCAGCGCCACCCTGCTGTCGACGCCGACCAAGGTGGAATTCAGTCACCTTTCGGGCACGGTCGCGCCGCTCTCGCTGGCATCGGCCTCGAACGCGACCTTTAACAACCTGACCATCACCCTGGCCGACCCGCACGTGACCATCATCAACGACCTCGGCGTTCCGGTGGCGGCCAATGCCAGCCTGACCCAAGCCAGCGTGTCGGTGCCCATCAGCGCCACCTTCAACAACACGGCTTCGACGCTGAACATCGACCTGAATCTCGCGCAGTCGACCACCTTGAATCTGGGAGTCAATCCGCCCACCGCCAGCATCGCCCCGATCCTCACCGCTGCCGTGGTGACGAACGCCGCCTCCAGCCAGACGCCGGAGACGGGCGGGTTCCAGGAGGTGACCGGCGCCATCAGCGGTATTGCCGGCAGTTCGTTCACCATCAGCGTGAAACAGGCCGGGGAGACACTGACCTTCGCCACCGACAGCAACACGACCTTCAGCGGGGTGAGCGGCGTTCCCGCCTTGCAGACCGGTAACGTCGTACAGGTGAACGGCGCCACCATGAACGATGGCACCTTGCTGGCGACCCGCGTGAGCCTTCAGGTCGGAGGCCCCGCCGGGCTGGAGGTGGAAGGGCTGGTCGCCAGCGTGACCGGCAGTCCGGCGACGAGCGTCGATGCAGTCGTGCACGATGTGGCGACCAGCAGCGCATCGCAGCCCGCTATCGCTGACATCGTGACCACCGACATCAGCACCGTACCCGCCAACAAGTTCCTGGTGAACAGCGCGGCCGACCTGACCGGAGTGGCCGTCGCCTTCGACGCCAGCCACGTGGCCGTGGGACAAAGCCTGGAACTCGATGCCGCCACCGCTGCGGCCAACAACATCGTCGCCGACCAGGTGCAGTTGAGGGACGGAACGTGGACCGGCACCATCACTGGCGCCATCATTCCCGTGGGAAACGCGACGAAGTTCACGCTCACGCTCCCCTCCGATTCCGCCCTGGTCAAGCTGACGGCGCCAACCCTGAACCCGGTGACGACCATCACCGTCTTCAAGCAGCCCTCCACCACGATGCTGAACGGGGTCACGATCACGCCCAACCTGGCGGTGCGGGTGCGGGGCCCGCTCTTCTTCGACGGCGCCAACTACACCCTGGTCGCGGTACGCATGACCACACCGTGACCTCCTGAGCCGCAGGGTGCGATATGCGATACTGAATCCATGCCCATGCCCGCGCTGCCTCCGGCCGAGCCCAAGTCCGTGGTTGTGAACCTGACGGCCGGCACGGGCATAGAGATCGAGTGGAAGGACGGCCACCGCAGCAGCTACACCTTCCAGTACCTGCGCGACGCCTGCCCCTGCGCCATGTGCAACGAGGAGCGCGACAAGACGGGGCGCGAGCCCGGGGAGGCGGCAAAACCCGCTGCCGGCGCGCTTCCCATGTTCAAGGCGGCGGCGAAGCCGGTCCACGTGGAGCGCATGGGCAAGTACGCGATCCGTTTCACCTGGAACGACAAACACGAGCACGGGATCTATTCCTGGGACTACTTCCGCCACATCTGTCCCTGCGCGGAATGCCGCGCCCTGCGCGCCGCCAGCCAGGAACCGACCACGAAGGTGCAGTAGGCGCAGTGCAGCATCTCCTGGACCAACTCAATCCGCAGCAGCGCAAGGCGGTGGAAACCGTCGCGGGCCCGCTGCTGATCCTGGCCGGCGCCGGCAGTGGCAAGACCCGGGTCATCACCTACCGCATCGCACACCTGATCGAGAACCTCGGCGTCTCGCCGGATTCCATCCTGGCGGTCACCTTCACCAACAAGGCGGCGGCGGAGATGGCGGAACGGGTGGAGAAGCTGACCAGCGGATCGCTGCTCCGCCAGCCCTGGATCTCGACCTTCCATTCCTTCTGCGTGCGGGTGCTGCGGCGCGACATCGAGGCGCTGAACGAGTTCCGCAAAGATTTCGCCATCTACGACGAGACCGACCAGCAGCAGGTGGTGAAGGCGGCCATGCGGCGGCTGGGCCTCGACGACAAGCAGACCAAGCCGCAGGCGGTGCTGGGGCGCATCTCCTGGGCCAAGAACCACATGCTCGACCCGCAGCAGGTCTTCCACAGCGCCAACGATCCGATCAGCGAGCGGGTGGCGCACGTCTTCGAGATCTATCGGCAGGAATTGCGCAAGGCCAACGCGCTCGACTTCGACGACCTGCTGTTAGAGGCTGTCCGCCTGCTGAAAGAGGCGGCCGAGGTCCGCGAGCGCTACAACCGCCGCTTCGAGTACATCCTGATCGACGAATACCAGGACACCAACCGCCCGCAGTACGAGCTCATGCGCCTGCTGGCCGGCGCGCACCACAACGTCTGCGTGGTGGGCGACGAGGACCAGTCGATCTACTCCTGGCGCGGAGCCGACATCCGCAATATCCTGGAGTTCGAGAAGGACTTTCCGGACGCGAAGATCATCCGCCTGGAGCAGAACTACCGCTCCACCCAGACCATCCTGAGCGCGGCCTCGGCGGTGGTGGCCCACAACGTCCAACGCAAGGGGAAGACCCTGTGGACGTCGCGCGAAGGCGGCGGCAAAGTCGGTTTCTACGAAGCCCCCGACGGCGAGAACGAGGCCTTGTTCGTCGCCGACCACATCTCCAAGTACGTGGCCCGTGCCCATCAGGAAGGCGTGGACCAGCCGCGCGCTGCCGTACTGTACCGCACTAACTTCCAGTCACGGCTGGTGGAAGAGGCCATGCGCCGCTACGGGGTGAAGTACCACGTGGTGGGCGGCTTCTCCTTCTACGAACGCACCGAGATCAAGGACCTGATCTCGTACCTCAAGTTGATCCAGAACCTGGACGACTCCATCGCGCTGCTGCGGGTGGTCAACACGCCGGTGCGCGGCATCGGCAAGACCACGGTCGAGACGCTGGAGCGGATCGCGCTCGAGACCGGGATGTCGCTATGGGGAGCGATCGGGGAGGCAATCCAGCGGCACCTGCTGCCGGCGCGTGCCCTGGCAGCGTTGAAGGGCTTCCGGCAGGTCATCGAGGACGGGCGGGCGATGCTGGCGGGGACTTTCGTGGAGAAACTGGCGGGTGAGGTGCAGGAGTCGTCAGTCGTCAGTCGCCAGTCGTCAGCCGAAGAGTCTATCTCGGAAGACGAGAGCGCGGAGGACTTCTTCAGTAAGCTTGCGGCCGACGACCGACGACCGTCGACCGACGACCAAGCGAGCGACCAGCGACTAGCGACTAGCGACCCAGTGGTCGGTTTCCGCTCCCCCGGCGGCCCCGCCACCTTGCCCGAGGTCCTGAAGTTCCTGATCGACCGCACCGGTTACATCAAGCAGCTTGAAGAAGAGGCGACGCCGGATTCCTTCGCCCGCATCGACAACCTGCGCGAACTGGTGAACGCCGCCATGGATGCGCGCGACCGCGGCGAAACCCTTTCCGATTTCCTCGACCACGCCGCCTTGGTCAGCGAAGCCGACGACTACGACGAGAAAGCGCAGATCACGCTCATGACCCTGCACGCTGCCAAGGGACTGGAGTTCCCGCTGGTGTGCCTGATCGGCCTGGAGGAGGGCCTGTTTCCGCATTCGCGGACGCTGATGGACCCGCCGCAGCTCGAGGAAGAGCGCCGCTTGTGCTACGTCGGGATGACCCGCGCCATGGACACGCTGCTGATCACCCGCGCCCGCTTCCGCCGGCGCTACGGCACCGACTTGCCGGATGCGACCGTGCCCTCGCGCTTCCTGGAGGAGGTCCCGCCGCAGTTGCTCGAGGACCTCACCGAGCCCCGCGGGCGAGGAACCGCGCGGGATGTTGTCGCCCGCGACTACGACCACGCGCACGATCGTTACGACGAGGACTTCGACCAGCGGCCCCGCTACGGCAACGGGCGCAAGCCGAAGACCTCGTACGGCGGCGCCACCTACAATTCCATCGACAACATCGCCGAGTTCTTCGCCTCGCGGGGCAAGAAGTTCACGCGTTCCAAGATCGAGGTGCCCACTTCGACCGGCAAAACCGGATTCCGCCCGGGCATGAAGGTGCGTCACCCGAAGTACGGCGAGGGGACGGTGTACAAGCGCGAAGGCGAGGGTGACGACGCGAAGATTACTGTACAATTCCCACGTTTTGGCCTGAAAAAGCTGGTGGAACGGTTTGCGCAGCTGGAACGCGCGTGACCGGGGAGGGTTCCGATGAAAAAGCTCTGGGCAGTCGCGACATTCATCGCGCTGGTCGCTATCGCCACCGGCCTGGCGCAGTACCGCTGGCCGAACATGACCACGGTGCAGAGAGTGTGGGTGGACAAGCTGGGCAACAACGATGACGCCGAACGCTTCCGCTTCCAGCTCGCCATTGAGCTGGGGCATAACGGCTTCACTGCCTGGGACCAGGCCGACGGCGCCGACGCCATCATCAAGGGCACCTTCTCCTACAAGAACTTCAGCGACAAGTCGGGAGCCGCCGCCAACCTCCGCATCATGAGCCCCGAGAACAAGGAGATCTGGGGCCTGAGCGTCAACGACCCGAAGACCGACCGCAAGGGCGATTCTTCCCTGTGGGTGGCGCAGGAGGTCGCGAAAAAGATGAGAGAGCAGAAGGCCAACGAGATCAAGTGGTTCAAAGGAAAGAAATAGTTTCGAGTTTCTCGTTTCTAGTTTCCAGAAAAGGCTGAGGATAAGAATGGCAAATACCAAGAACCTGAGCAGGGAAGAACGTAAGAAGGCGAAGCGCGCGGCGCGCAAGAAGCAGGCGCCGAAAAAGCCGCGTGAATACGCCCGCGGATCGAAGAAGAGAAAGGTCAAGAAGATGGCTCGCGGCCAGTCGAAGCGGACCTAGAGCACGAGACACGGGAGCTGGGCGCGGGACGCCCATCTCCCGAATACCAGGAGCGCCGTCTGGCTAGCCAACTACTCGCCACCAAATCCATCGACAAGCTGATCGCCGAGTCGGAGGAGCCGGAGCACCGGCTGAAAAAGACGCTGGGCCCGTGGAGCCTCACCGCGCTCGGCATCGGCGCGGTCATCGGCTCCGGCATCTTCACCGTGATCGGCACCGCGATCGCCGGCCAGAAGTTCGAAGTCTCCTCGATCCTCAACGCTCCCCTGCTGGACTACCTGGTCCACCATTCAGCGACCTTCGGCAGGCCGGGAGCCGGTCCGGGGATTGCGCTGTCCTTCGTGCTGGTTGCGGTGGCATGTGCGTTCACAGCTCTGTGTTACGCGGAGCTGGCGTCGATGATCCCCATCGCCGGCAGCGCCTATACCTACACCTACGCCACCATGGGCGAACTGATCGCCTGGATCATCGGCTGGGACCTGATCCTGGAATATGCCGTCAGCAACATGGCCGTGAGCGTCGGCTTCGCCGCCCACCTGGTCGATCTGTTCGATTGGTTCAGCATCCATCCGCCCCTGCGATGGATCTCCCCGGCTTACTTGCCCAGCGGGCTCTCCGATTTCGCCGGGAACGAGCTGTACAAACCGGGCTGGCATTTCGGTTTCAACATTCCGGCGTTCCTGGTGGTCATGATCCTGACCGTGCTGCTGGTGCGCGGTATCCGTGAATCGGCGGAGGCGAACAATGCCATGGTGATGCTGAAGATCGCCGCCATCATGGCCTTTGTCATCGCCGGTTCCTATTACGTCAAGCCGGCGAACTGGCACCCATTCCTGCCCAACGGCTGGGCCGGCGTGCTCACCGGCGGCTCGATCATATTCTTCACCTATATCGGCTTCGATTCGGTCTCGACGGCAGCGGAGGAGGCCAAGAACCCGCAACGCGACTTGCCCATCGGCATCATCGCGACTCTCATCATCTGTACGCTGCTCTATATCGCGGTCGTGGTGATCCTGACCGGCATGGTGCGATGGGAGACATTGATCGACGATGCTGCCCCGGTCGTGAACACCATGCGCAAGCTGAAGATGCATGGCGTGCGGCTGGCGGTCTTGCTGGGCGCGATGATGGGCATGATCTCCTCGCTGCTGGTCTTCCAGCTGGGCCAGGCGCGGGTTTGGTTTGCCATGTCGCGCGACGGCCTGCTGCCGAAGATGTTCGGCTATGTCCATCCCCGGTTTCGCACTCCCAGCATCGCCACCTGGGTGGCGGGATTTCTGGTCGGCATTCCTGCCGGCATGTTCGATATCGGCACGTTCGCCGATCTTTCCAACATCGGCACCCTGTTCGCGTTCGCGCTGGTGGCGGGCGGGGTGCTGATCCTGCGTTACCGCGATCCCCACCGTCCGCGCTCCTTCCGCGCGCCCGGTGGGCCGGTGGCACCGGTGATGACGATCCTCACCTGTCTGCTTCTGATGGCCGGGCTTCCAATCATGAATTGGATCCGGTTCCTTACCTGGCTGATCATCGGGTTGGTCGTGTATTCGCTCTATGGCCGCCGGCACAGCGAGTTCGCCGGCAGGCAGGGGTAGCGATGGCCCCGGCGCAGCCAAGTCCTTTCATCCTGGCGCTGCCCAAGGCGGAATTGCACGTTCACCTCGAAGGTTCGGTCGAGCCCGAGACGCTGGTCGAACTGAGCCGCCGCCACGACCATCCGGAATTCACCCTGCACGATGCCGAACGTCTCTACCGCTACCAGGATTTCGGCGCTTTCCTGGCGGCCTTCAAGACGGTGAGTGAACTGGTGGTGGACCCGGAAGACTACGAGCTCATCACCTACCGCCTGATGGAGCGGCTGCACGCCGAGAACGTGGTGCACGCCGAGGTGTATGTATCGGTCGGGGTCGCGCTCTGGTACAAGCGGGACTTCGCGCCCATCTTCGAGGCGCTGGAGCGCGGGCGCCGCCGCGGCGAGCGCGATTTCGGCGTCTCCGTACTCTGGCTCTTCGATGCGGTCCGGCAGTTCGGGCCCGACCGCGCCCGCCGGGTGGTGGACCAGGCGGCCCGCTACCGCGAGCGCAACGTGGTGGGCATCGGCCTGGGTGGCGACGAGCGCCGCGCGGGGCCGGAATTGTTCCGCGACGTGTATGCCTATGCCGCCGACCACGGCCTCCATCTCACCTGCCACGCCGGCGAGACCGCGGGGCCGGAATCCATCTGGGGAGCGCTCAACCTCAAGGCCGAGCGCCTGGGCCACGCCCTTACCGCCGAACGCGACCGCGAACTCATGGCCGCCCTCGTCGAGCGCCAGGTCCCGCTGGAGATTTGCATCAGCAGCAATCTCCGCACCGCATCCTGCTCGCGCATCGAGGACCACCCGGTTAAGCGCTATTTCGATCTCGGCGCCATGGTCACTCTCAACAGCGACGACCCGGCGATGTTCGGCACTTCGCTCGGCCGTGAATACCAGATCGCGCAGGAGGCCTTCGGCTTCACCGATGAGCAGCTGCGCGAAGTCGCCCGCAACTCCTTCGAGGCGAGTTTCCTCGCGCCGGAGAAGAAGCTGAGCTATCTGGACCGCCTCGACGCCCTGCCGCCGTTCGCCGAGCGGCCGGTGCGGCACTCATGAGGATCCTCCGCCAGTTGCTGGCCTGCCTGCTGCTGTGTACCTGCGCGCTGGCAGCCGAGCCGAACAGCCGCGCCCTGGCCATCACCAACGTCAACATCGTGGACGTCACCGACGGCAGCGTGGAGCGCAACGTCACCATCTACATCCGCGGGAGCCACATCCAGTGGGTGGCCAAGGTCGCTATGCTGGAGCACGGCGAGCACCTGCAGGTGGTCAACGGTGTCGATCGCTACGTGATCCCCGGCCTGTGGAACATGCACATGCACCTCGTCCAGGACGTGCCCGCGGACTACACCGAGAAGGTGCTGATGCCGTTGATGATCGCCAACGGCGTGACCGGCGCTCGCGATATGGGCGGGAATCTCACCCGGCTGAAGGCGCTGCGGGAGCGCATCGCTTCCGGCGAGCTGCTGGGTCCGCGCATCGTGTTGGCCGGTCCTATGCTCGATGGTCCGCAGCCTGCCTATTCCGATTCCCTCGCCATTTCCACTACCGAGGATGCGCGCACCGCGGTGCGCCTGCTCAAAGAACAAGGGGTGGACTTCATCAAGGTCCAAAGCCTTCTGCCGCGCGCTGCCTATTTCGCGGTGGCCGACGAGGCCAAGAAGCAGGCGCTCAATTTCGTCGGTCATGTGCCGGACGCGGTCACCGCGGCCGAAGCTTCGCAGGCCGGGCAGCGGAGCATGGAGCACATGCTGAACATCCTGCGCGGCTGCTCCACCGAGGAGCGGCCGATCATGGCGGCGGCCGCAGAATTCGCGGCCCGCGCGGGGACGGTCACGCCGGCCCAGGCCAGCGCCTTCGGCCAGGCCCAGCGGGAACGCATCCTCAGGACCTACAGTCCGGCGCGCGCCGACGACCTCTTCCAGCGCCTTCTCTCCAATCGCAACTGGCAGACGCCCACCCTGGTGCAGCTCCGTTTCTTCGAGTACGCCGACGTCGGTGAGTGGGACCGCGATGCCCGCATGAGGTTCGTCCCCGCTTTCCTGCGCGACAGATGGAAGCAGCAGCGGGAGGACTTCCTGAAAGAACGCTCGCCGGCCAATCTCGCCGGCTGGAAGGCGTTCTTCCGCAAGACCCGCCAGCAGCTCGCGCCCATGCGCCGGGATTATGTCCACTTCCTGACCGGCACTGACAGCGGCCCCTACGCCTTTCCCGGCTCCGCGCTGCACGACGAGCTGGAGCTGCTGGTGGAGAACGGCCTGTCCCCGCTTTCAGCCCTGCGCGGCGCCACCATCGAAGCCGCCATCGTGATGGGCCGCCAGCGCGACACCGGCGCCATCGCGCAGGGTAGATTCGCCGACATCGTCTTCCTGGACGGCAATCCGCTGGAAGACATCCGCAACGTGCGCAAGGTCTCCGCCGTGGTGTACAACGGCCATTTTTACGACCGCCGGGACCTTGCGAAGATAACGGAGGCGGCGGCCCAGGCTGCCGGGGCGATGAAGTGATGGTCCGACCGGCCATGACGCAACACATCGGCATCGTCGCATGCAGCGCCGAGGGGGCCGCGCTCTGCTACCGCACCATCTGCGAGGAAGCCCAGCAGGAACTCGGCCGCCACTATCACCCAGAAGTTTCCGTGCATACCCATTGCCTCGGGGAGTACATGCGCTTCGCCGAGGTTGACGACTGGGACGGCGTCGCCGGCTTGATGCTCTCGTCGGCGCACAAGTTACACAAGGCGGGCGCCGACTTCCTGATCTGTCCCGATAACACCATCCACCAGGCGATGCGCCTGGTCACTCCCAAGTCGCCGCTGCCCTGGCTGCACATCGCCGAAGAGGTGGCCAACGAGGCCCGGCGGCGGGGATACAAGCGCGTCGGCTTGACCGGGACCAAGTACCTGGTGCGGAGCGGCGTCTATCCCGAGAGGCTGGAAGCCGCCGGCATCGGCTATGTCCGTCCCAACGCCGCGGAGCGCGAGAAGATCAACGACATCATCTTCGATGAGCTGGTGCACGCCATCTTCACCACCAAGTCGCTCGAGTACTTTCAGCAGGTGATCGAGCGCATGAAGCACGAGGATTGCGATGCGGTGGTGCTGGGCTGCACCGAGATCCCCCTGCTGGTCAACGACGCTAACTCGCCCCTGCCCACCCTCGACTCCACCCGCCTGCTGGCCCGCGCCGCCCTCCGACGAGCTATCGTCCCCAGGATGGCCGCCAGCCCCAGGTAGTCTCGGACACGAAAAACGTTCGTTTTCGGCGAATCCTTTTCCCAAACCTGCAGCTCCTCCCTTGTAGGAGCTCTGAAGAATGGCCACTGTCTCTGACTTACAAAAGCTATGTGCCGGCGGGTCACGCCCCCAGATCGTGGATGTGCGCTCCGCGCCGGAATTTTGCGCCGGACACATCCCCGGCGCGGTCAACATCCCGCTCGACCAGCTCGAGTCGCGGCTCGGCGACCTTGCTGCCGACGCGCTGCTCGTCCTTGTCTGCCAGCGCGGGACCCGCGCGGCAATGGCCGCCACCTTGCTGAACGGCTGTCGCCGCTCGACCGTGCTCGAGGGCGGCACCAGCGCCTGGTCTGACGCCGGGCTGCCCCTGGTGCGCAGCGTCAAGATGCGCTGGGCGCTGGAGCGCCAGGTCCGCCTCATTGCCGGCCTGCTGGTGCTTACGGGCGCTGTCTTGGCGCTGCTGGTGGACCCGCGCTGCCTGCTGCTCTCCGGCATCGTCGGGTTGGGACTCACGTTCGCCGGCCTCACCGATATCTGCCTGATGGCATCTGTGCTCACTCGTATGCCCTGGAATCGCGCATCCGTGAGCGGGCGACCGAAGGTGGTGGCCTCATGCTCGATGTAGCGGAAGTCACAGCATCCGCTTGCGGCGGGTGTCACAATGTCCTGGTGAATTTCGAGGCGCTTACCAACCAGCACAAGGACGCCGTGTACCGGCATATGATCCGCGTCTGCGGGAACCGCGAGGATGCGGAGGATGTGCTCATCGAGGCCCTGCTCAAGGCCTACCGTCACCTGGACCAATTGCGGGCGTCGGCGGCGTTCCGTTCGTGGCTGACGCAGATCGCTCGCCGTGTCTGCTGGCAACTGAAACAAAGCGAATCTCTGCAACCACTGCTCCAGCTCTCCGGCATGGAAGACGAAGGCCGTCAGATCGCTTCCACCGCGCCGCCGCCGGAAGCTCAGGTAGCCATGCGCGAGATGAAGCGTCTGCTCGACCAGGCGATCGCAAATCTGCCGGCCAAAGAATCCGAGGTGTACCGGCTGCGCGAGATCGAAGAAATGCCGGGCGACCAGGTGGCGCGGCGCCTGCAGATCTCCACCGCGGCCATGAAGTCGCGCCTGCATCGCGCCCGAAAGCTCCTGCGCGAGCATTTGGATTCGGCTCTCAGTGGCGCGAGTCCCAAGAAGTTGGAATCGGTAAAGCAGTGACTAGTCGTGATCATTCATTCTGAAGTTGGAGGCCATCATGGAAGTCTTGATCGAACATCTTGGTGCGGTGCAGTTTGAGATCCGCGCCCGGCAGCACAAGATCGCGAGTGACCAGCCGCGGGAGAACGGCGGCTTCGACGAGGGCATGACCCCGCCCGAGTTGTTCCTCGCAGCCCTGGGCTCGTGCGCCGGTTTCTACGCGGCACAGTATCTGAAGAAGCGCAATCTGGCCGCCGAAGGTACCCGCGTGCGGGTCACCGCGGACAAGCTGCCTGGCCCGGCGCGACTCGACAACTTTCGTATAGAGGTCGAAGTGCCGCTGGAGATCGATGAAGTCAACCGCAAGGGCGTGGAGGACGCGGTCCACCACTGCCTGATTCACAACACGCTGCTCCAGCCGCCTTCCATCACGATCGATGTGCATGCGCCTGCCCTGGCGCGCTAGCGGGCGCTAGTCGCCGATCTGCACCAGGCCGCCCTGAGGCTGGGAGGCGGGGCGGCTCTGCGGGCCGCGCCAAGAATCCAGATACGACACCTGGTGCACGCACGATACCGTGCAGTGCGGCGCGCACGACTTTTCGGTCAGGTATTCGCGCCGGATGTCTTCGACCGTGTACTGTGCGAGCGGCTTGGCCGGGTAGCCGCGCTGCTGCGAGCAGTAATGCACCAGGCCGTTCTCGCAGATGTAGAGGTAGCGGGCGCCGGAGCGGCAGCGCCAGTTGTTCGGCCGCCCGTGCGCGATGTTGTCCTGGAAGTAGTTGATGCGGGCGTAGCTGGCCTTCTCCATGGCGCGCATCTGGCTGTAGACCGTGCGCTCTTCCTCGCCCAGGGGCAGCAACTGGCCGTCGCCGTTGTGGATGATGCCGACGGTGGAGGTAAAGCCCAGCTCCAGCGCCCGGCGTCCGATGGTCAGGGCGTCCTGCGGATTACGGATGCCGCCACCCACCACCGAATTGATGTTCACGTGGAACTCGGCATGTTCCGCCAGCAGTTGCAGCTTCTTGTCGAGTACCTTCAGGCTCTTCTTGGAGATGTCGTCGGGCTGCACATTGTCGATGGAGATCTGCAGGTGCTCCAGCCCGGCGCGATTCAGCCGCTCGATGCGCTCGCGGGTGAGCAGGTAGCCGTTGGTGATGAGCCCGGCAATCATGCCGCGCCGGCGGACATGGCCGATGATGGCGTCGAGGTCGGGATGCAGCAGGGGCTCACCGCCGGAGATGGTGATGATGGTCGTCCCCAGCGCCGCCAGCCGATCCAGCCGCTCGTGGACAGTCTCCAGCGGGACGGGCTTGGAGAAGTCGTCGTACTCGTTGCAGTAGGCGCAGGCGAGATTGCACCGGCGCACGGGGATGACGTGGGCCAGCACTGGGTGGTCGGTGGACCACAGCGCCTTAGCGATCATTTTCAGTTCGCGCCCCCGGGTGCGGATAGCCCGGGCTTTGCGGCGCAGAAGCACCCCTGCCGTCGGCATGTCTAAGTGATTGATTACACTCCCCCTCTGGCCGATTCAGGAACCTGGCCGTAGGGAACGGCGATATTCCGGGTCCGAACTGCTCCCTGCGGCCCTAAAAGGCTGCGGCCATCGCCCCCGTAAGCAGCTTCCAGCCCAGGTAGAGCGCGGCGATGGTCACGATGGCAGTGGGCCGCTTGACCTTGCTGACCGTCGCCACCCCGATCCCCATCAGTACGATGCTCCAGATCACAATGGCGTCCACGCCGGAAAGCAGCGCGTAAAGAAACTTGTTGGTGGTCGCTGGATCCAGGTAATAGGCGATGTTGGTGCCCGAGGGATTGGCGACGTTGTACTTGTCGGGTTCCAGCCCGGGCGCCACCAGCAGGACGATGGCCAGCACCGTCCCGATCAGGTGCACCAGGCTGGAGTAGCTCACGATCGCCAGCATGGTCGGGAACTTGAGTTGCGCTCCCATCCCCGCATTGAACACTCCCAGCAGGATCCCGGCGGTGATGGCGTATACGATCAGCAGCGTGATGGGGGAGGCATAGGACACTACCCGCACGATCACGGCCGAGCGCGCCAGTGCCTGCTGCCGCTGGTCGGCCGGCAGTTTGTCGAACTGCTCCGCCCGGCTCGATATGGCGATCTGGTTGGCGCTGATCTGCTCGAAGCCCACGCGCTGCCCGAGCAGGACTACGAAGATCAGGCTGGCCGCCGACACCACCAGCCACGGCGACCACCAGCGCGAGGCGCGCGGCAGGTCCCCGAAGGTCGCGGAAGGGTCGCTGATCACGTTCACCAGGCGCTTGATCTCCGGCAGTGGAGGATTCTGCTCGGACGGGACGACAGGCATGCTTCCGGGAGTGCTCATGTGTGCCTTTGCTATGGATTTCGCGCCGCATACGTATAGCACACCGGCGATGAGTCGGCCAGTCGGCGGCCGCCAGTCGAGCCCGCAGTCAAGTCGCGACTTCGACCTCGGGCACGGAGTCCAGCAAGGTTCTCGTATAGGAGTGCTGGGGCAGAGCGGTGATCTGCTCAGCCGCACCGACCTCCACGATCTTTCCCTGGCTCATCACCGCGATGCGGTCTGAGATGTAGCGCACCAGCGGCATGGAGTGGGAGATGAAGAGGTAGGTGAGCCCGAACTCCTTCTGCAGACGCTTCATCAGATTGACGATCTGGGCTCCCACGCTGACGTCGAGTGCCGAGACCGGCTCATCGGCCACGATGAACCGGGGCCGCACCGCCAGCGCCCGGGCGATGCCGATGCGCTGCCGCTGCCCCCCGGAGAATTCATGCGGGTAGCGGCCCAGCGCCGATCCGTCCAGCCCGACCGCCCGCAGCAGTTCGCCGGCGCGGCTGCGCCGCAGCGAATGCGACAGACCTTGGTGGATCAGGATCGGTTCGGTGACGATGCTCTCGACGTTCATCCGGGGGTCGAGCGAGCCGAACGGGTCCTGGAAGATGATCTGCATCTGACGGCGGAGCGCCCGCAACTCGTCGGCCGACGCTGCGGTGACGTTCCGGCCGTCGAAGACGACCGAGCCCGAGGTCGCCTTGATCAGGCGCAAGATCAGCCGCCCCAGCGTGCTCTTGCCGCAACCGGACTCCCCCACGAGGCCGAGCGTCTCTCCGGCTTTGATGTCGAGCGAGACGTCGTCCACCGCGCGCACCCCGGGCCTGCCGTGGCCGCCGAACATGGTCTCGCCCGCGGGGTAGACCTTCACGAGGTTGCGCACTTCGACCAGGTGCATGTCGGGTCGTTATGGGTTCGGCTGTTTGCGCCGCCAACGGGGCAGGTTTCCCTGGGGCTGGCCCTGCTGCAGCACCTGTTCGGATTGACGTTGCCGGGCGGCCTTGCAGGCCTCGATGCCCTTCTGCGCCCACTGATTGTTAGGGTCCAACTCCAGCGCCGCTCGGAAGCTGGCCATGGCCGCGCCGTACTTGCCGTTGTCGTACTGCTGCTTGCCTATTTGCAGCAGCCGCTTGACGTCAGGACTCATCGCCGCAGGATGCATCTCCAGGTTAGTCGTCTCGGGTTGAGGCTGGGCGGCTTGCTCCTTGGGCTGCTCTGCGACCTTCTTTCTCTTCGGCGAGGGTGTAGCCGTCTCCGGCTTCGAGGCTGTCTCTTCTTTCACCGGAGTGGACGCAGGCTGCACCACTGGTTCGGAGGCCGGTTGTTTCACGGTTTCAACGGGCACACTCGCGGGCTGAACGACCGGGGGTGCGGGAGTCTGAGCGGCTGCCTTTCTCTGCTGCCGCACCACCATCCCAAGGACGCCCAACACCAGGACAGCAACCAGCGCCGGGATCAGCCAGCGCCGTCCGCTGGCGGGTGTCGGCGCAGGTTTGGCCGGGGGCTTGGCGATGGGAGCAGGGGCCTTCCGCGGAGGCGAGATGGCCACCGTCTTGTCCATGGCAGCCGGAGCCGCCTTGGCGGCAGCGGCAACCGGCGTCGCCGCAGGTCCGGGCGACATGGCCGTTGGCGGGTACGTGGGGGCTTCGCTGGCACTGACCGGAGTGCCCACCATCGTACCCGGGACCGGCGTCGCCGCTTTGGCCATCACGGTGGGCGTGATGATTCTGGTGGCGATGCCGGTTTCGGATGTGGCCTGCTTCCCGGCTGCGGCCAGTGCCTCCAGCATTTCGTCGGCGGTCTGGAAGCGCTTGGCGGGATCTTTTTCCAGCGCCTTCATCAGCACCATGGAGAACGCCGGGGGGATATTCAAGTGGGGGCACATCAGGTGCGGTGGTGTGGGCGTGGTCTGCAGGTGGTGCAGCAGCAGCCCCATCGCGGTGTCGGACTCGAACGGCTGCCTGGCGGTCAGCATCTCGTAGACCACTACGCCCAGCGAGTAGAGATCGGCGCGGCCATCGATCTGGTCGCCGCTGCGGCCCATGGCCTGCTCCGGCGAGATGTACTGCGGGGTGCCCACGACCATGCCGGTCTGGGTAGCGGTGTAACCGCCGCCCACATCCATGGCGCCTTCACGCACTTTGGCGATGCCGAAATCCAGCACCTTCACCAGGTCCTCGCCGGAGGGCTGCGCCACCAGCAGGATGTTGTCGGGCTTGATGTCGCGGTGGGTGATGCCCAACTGGTGGGCGCAGGCCAGCGCCGACGAGACCTGGCGGGTGATGTGCAGCGCGCGCTCCACCGGCAGCGGCCCGCTGTGCTGGATCATGTTCCGCAGGTCCCGCCCCTTCACGTACTCCATGACCATGAACAGCCGGCCGTCTTCGGTAGTATCGAGGTCGTCCACCCGCACGGCATTCGGGTGCTGCAGCTTGCGGGTGACGATGGCTTCGGTGCGGAAGCGCTTGATGAAGTTGGAATCGTCCATCAGCTTGCTGCTGACGACCTTGATGGCGCGTTCCTCGTTGAAGGCGAGATGCTTCACCCGATAAACCGTCGCCATCCCGCCAGAACCGATCTTGTCCACGATCTGGTACTTGTCGCGGATGATCAGCCCCGGCATGAGTTCCGAGACGACCCGCAGCACGGTCTGGTCCTTGGGGCAGGTGTTAAAGCCGGTGGGATAGGTCGCGTTGCAGGTCTCGCAATATTTCATGGCGGAAGCTGTTCCGGAGTGGCCGAATCTTATCGCGGAAAACGACCCGGCAGGGGGCAAAAAGTCGTCGCCGGGTTACCTAGGATGGGCCACAGAAGAAGAAACACCGCCTGCACGGATCCAGGGTGGAATAGACGAGAAGCCTTTTCTGTTGCCCGCGTGGGAGTGAGTACTTCTTGTTCGTGCTGCTGTTACAATATGCGCATTCCCTTTGCGAGACGCTCCTATTGATTGAGCTAGCGCCTTCGATCCTTTCGGCCGATTTTGCCCGCCTGGCGGAGGAAGCCCGCGCCGCCCTGCAGGGGGGCGCTACCTTGTTGCACGTCGATGTAATGGACGGTCATTTCGTGCCCAACATCACCATCGGGCCCCCGGTGGTGGCTGCCCTGCGCAAGGTGGTGGAGGCGCCGCTGGACGTCCACCTGATGATTGAGAACCCCGACCAGTACATCCCGGCGTTCCTGGAAGCGGGTGCGGATTGGATCTCGGTGCACCAGGAAACCTGTCGCCACCTGCACCGCACCCTGGAATCGATCCGCGGGCGCGGGGCCCGCGCTGGAGTGGTAGTGAACCCGGCTACCCCGGTCGAGACCCTGGAGGAAGTCCTGGAGATGGTGGACTTTGTCCTGGTGATGTCGGTGAACCCCGGTTTTGGAGGACAGAAGTTCATTCCCGGCTCGCTGGAGAAGATTCGCAAGCTGGTCAGCATGCGCAACGCCCGCGGGGCCGGTTTCCGCATCGAGGTGGATGGCGGCATCGGGCTGGATACGATCGGCGACGCGGTACGCGCCGGAGCCGAGATCCTGGTGGCCGGCAACGCCGTTTTCGGCAAGGGGGATGCCGCCGAGAATGTCCGGCGGCTGCTGAAAGCGGCTGCCGAGGCCACTCTCCAGCGGGTCTAGAGACATTGAGGTAGGTAGGTCATGCAGAAACGTCTTCTTCTCACCGTCCCCGTGCTCCTGTTGGCCATCGTTTTGGTTGGGTGTCACAAGGGCAAAGTCCAGAACCCGATCGCCAACGTCGATTCCAAGCAGCCCGACAAGGTGCTGTTCGACCGCGCCATGCAGGCCCTGGCCCAGCACAAGCACGACGTGGCCCGCATGACCCTGCAAACGATGATCAACACCTACCCCGATTCGGAATACGTCGCCCGGGCCAAGCTGGCCATCGGCGATAGCTGGTACGACGAAGGCGGCGCCGCCGGCTTTGCCCAGGCCGAGATCGAATACAAGGACTTCATCACCTTCTTCCCCAACATGCCAGAGGCGGCCGAGGCCCAACTCAAGGTCGCCAACATCCATTACCGGCAGATGGAGAAGGCGGACCGCGACTTCACCCACGCCAAGCGCGCGGAAGAGGAGTACAAGCAGCTCCTGCTGCAGTTTCCCGACAGCAAGCTCGTGCCCGAAGCCAAGCAGCGTCTTATGGAAGTGCAGGAAGTGCTGGCCGAGCGTGAGTTTCGCATCGGCCGCTTTTACTACCTGCGGCCCAACTACTCCGCAGCCATCGCCCGCTTGAAATCCCTGAGTGATGCCTACCCGCTCTATAGCGGGGCCGAAGAAGCGTTGTACATCCTGGGGCAGATCTACGAACAGGAGGCCAACGCCGCGCGCAGCAATCTGAAGGCGCCCGAGGCGGCGAAAGGCGCCGTGATCCAGGATTTCGAGAAGAAAGCCCAGGATGCGTACTCCCGCATCATCACCCGTTATCCGGTGACGCCCCGCGCGCAGGACGCCAGGAAACGCCTGGAAGCCCTCCACCTGACGGTGCCCACGCCCACGGAGGCCGCCATCGCGCAGAACAAGGCGGAGGAAGAAAGCCGGCAGCAACTGGGGCGCTTCGGACGGCTGATGATGAACCTCCATCGCCAGCCCGATGTCTCGCAGGCCGCCAAGGTGGGCGAGCCCACTCTGGTGGAGCCCAAGCAGACCGGCGCTCCCGAAGTCAATCGCGACATCACCGCTCTCTTCTCGGGCAGTCACGGGAACGCCTCGTCGCACGACCTTTCGGTGAGCACCGATTCGACGGCCACCCCCGGCCCCAATCAGCCTGCGCCTCGCTCCGATGCCGGCAATGTCGCGGAGCCTCCGCTTCCAGCCCCGCCGCAATTGAACCAGGCTGCGCCTGCGCCAAGCCAGGTCAATGATGCAGCCAGCGGCAAGGACTCCGCGACTACGGGCGCGAGCGATTCGGCCGCCGCCGACAGCTCCAAGTCCGACAGCTCCAAGGATTCGAAAGAAAGCGGCAAGACCGAGTCCTCAAGCAAGAAGAAGGGCAAGAAAGGCCTGCGCAAGCTCATCCCGTTCTGAATGCCGGCGGGCGGAAACCGGCTCCGCCCGCGCAGTTCCATGGCGGGTTTAGGCGCTCTCCAGGCCGGAGTTTTGATTGACTTTGCCCATCCATTAACAGTAAGTTTTCTCCGCACCGCCCCCCGGTCAAGGAATCCCCGTGGCTCTGAAGATCCTACTCGCCGACGACAGCATGACTGCCCAGAACATGGGCAAGAAGATCCTCACCGAAGCTGGATACGAGGTTGTTGCGGTCAGCAATGGCGCCCAGGCGGTGAAGAAGATCGCCGAGCACAAACCCGACCTCGCCGTGCTCGATGTGTTCATGCCCGGCTATACCGGCGTCGAGGTCTGTGAGCGTGTCAAGAAGGCGCAAGAGACCGCCCACATGCCGGTGCTGCTGACGGTCGGCAAGATGGAGCCATTCAAACCCGAAGAGGGCACCCGCGCCGGCGCCGATGGCCTGGTGGTCAAGCCCTTCGAAGCTTCCGACCTGCTCGCCGCCCTCAAGAAGCTCGAGGAAAAGCTGGCCGCCGCGGCCGCACCTGCTGCCCAAGACACTACGGTCAAACTCCCGGTGGAAGAGTTCCAGGACGCCTCGTACGAGGAGTGGAAGGTGTCTTCACCAGAGACTGAGGCGGAAGCTCCCGAGGCCGCAGCCATCGCGGTCCCGCACGAAATGGCAGCCGCGCCCGCTTTCGGCATGGAGTCCTTCGAGGAAGCGGCGCCCGTCCCGGCCTCGATGGCCGAGACCCAGCCCATCTCGGCTCCTTCGACCGCGCGCACCACCGAACCGGTCGTTCCTCCGGATCTGCGCCCCACCGCGCCCATCACTCCACCCCCCGAAGTCTTTGCCGAACCTGCGGCCCGCACTACGGCCGAGATGCCAGCCCCGCTGCAAGCCGCCGCTGGCGCTGCCGCCGCTCCTGCGTTGGCGGAGGAGCCGCCTCCGGCTGCGCCGGCTGCCGAGCACGCGGTCGAGTTCACCTCGCATCGCGTGGAGCACGAGGTCGACCACGCGCCCGCACCCGGCTTCGAGCCCACGGTCCGCCAGGAACAGATTAGCGCTCCATTGGGGCGTGATCCCGGACTGGTGACCGACGCCGAAGAGCTCTCCAAGTTCGCGACCAAGTTCGGGGTCGAAGGGGCCGAGCCCATCCCGGTCGGCGTCGCCGCCGACATGCCCGGCCTCTATGCCGATAGCCAGGCGCCTGTCGCCGAGGCTCCGGCGGCCGCCGAGCCTTCCGCCGACGCTGACTTCGAGGCCCGGGTGGCTGCCGCCATGGCCGGTTACGAGGAGGCGCCAACCACCACCATCGAGGCTCCGGCGCCAGCCCCTGAGCCGCCGCCGGCCGTCGCGCCGGAACTGCCCGCTGAGGAGCGTCCCGGAGTGGGCATGGAAACTGCCTCCTTCCTCGCCCAGATGCAGAGGGCGGTCGAGAGTCTTCCGGTCGACACCACTCCCCATGCGGAAGCTGCGGCCGAGGCGGTGCCGGTATCGCCACCGGCGCCGGCGCCCGAGCCGGTCGCCGAGAACGTGCCCGACCACGCTCTGGCCGCCGCCATGGCGGCCGCCGTCGGGGCCTCGGTGGAGCCGCAGGTGGTGGCGGCGGTCACACCCGCACCGGAAGCTACCCAGAAGATCGACCCCACACTGATCGCCGACATCGTGCACCGGGTGGTCGAGCGTATGAAGCCGGATCTGGCCGCCGAGATCGCCAGGGAGCTCGAGGACAGGCTGCGGAGATAGCGATTCCCATCAATTTCGGCCATCAGGGGCGCGCATGCGCGCCCCTTGTGATTTTGGCTCGTAGCTCACCTCTCATGCTTCGAGGCTGGTTTGGTAATATCGAAGATTGTCCTAAACCAGCAGGAATCCTCTGAATGCCCCACGACTTGCCCAAAGCGTACGATCCCGGAGCCATCGAGGCCCGCTGGGCGGAGTTCTGGGTCCGGGAGAAGCTCTTCCACGCCTCGACCGAGGATGTGATCTCCGGCCGTGACGAGCGGGTCTTCACCCTGCTGCTCCCGCCCCCCAACGTGACCGGCTTCCTGCACATGGGTCACATGCTGGAGCACACGGAGAGCGACATCACCGTGCGCTGGCACCGCATGCGCGGCTGCAAGGCGATGTGGCTGCCGGGGACCGACCACGCCGGCATCGCCACCCAGATGCTGGTCGAACGGCAGCTCGCCAGCGAGGGAGTGAAGCGCCGCGACCTGGGGCGCGACCAGTTCATCGAGCGCGTCTGGCAGTGGCGGGAACACTACGGCGGCGCCATTCTCGGCCAGATGAAGCGCCTCGGCACCTCGGTGGACTGGGGCCGCGAGTACTTCACCATGGACGAGCGTCTGACCCGCGCCGTCCGCGAGGCCTTTGTCCGCCTCTATGAGCAGGGGCTGATCTATCGCGGCAAGTACATCGTCAACTGGTGCCCGCGCTGCATGACCGCGATCAGCGACCTCGAGGTGGTGCACGAGGAGACGCAGGGCAAGCTCTACGAGATCCGCTATCCGGTCGAGGGCACGAACGAGTTCATCGTGGTTGCCACCACGCGGCCGGAGACCATGCTCGGCGACACCGCGGTCGCGGTGAACGCCAAGGATACGCGCTACACCCACCTGCACGGCAAGACCGTGCGCCTGCCGCTGATGGACCGGCAGATCCCCATCATCACCGACGAGTTGGCCAAGCCCGAGTTCGGCACCGGCGCGGTGAAGGTCACGCCGGCGCACGACCCCAACGACTTCGAAGCCGGCCTGCGCCACAACCTGCCGCAGATCACGGTCATGGACGAGACCGCGCACATGAACGAGAACGCCGGCCGCTATGCCGGGCTGGACCGCATGGAAGCGCGCAAACGCATCGTCCACGACCTTCAGGAACAGGGCCTGCTGGCCGGCACCAAGGATTACGTCGTGCCGCTGGGCAAGTGCGACCGCTGCAAGACGGTGGTCGAGCCGCGGCTGTCGGAGCAGTGGTTCGTGAAGATCCAGCCGCTGGCGGACAAAGCCATCGAAGTGGTCGAGGGCGACCCGCCCCAGATCCGCTTCGTCCCCGAGAACTACAAGACCGTGTACCTGAACTGGATGCACAACATCCACGACTGGTGCATCTCGCGACAGCTGTGGTGGGGACACCGCATCCCGGCGTGGCATTGCCAGGACTGCCGCGAGGTAGTAGTTGCGCGCGACACGCCCGGCAAATGCGGCAAGTGCGGCGGCTCGCGCCTGGAGCAGGACCCGGACGTCCTCGACACCTGGTTCTCCTCCGGCCTTCTGCCTATGTCGGCGCTCGGCTGGCCGGACAAGACGCCGGACCTCGACGCCTTCTATCCCAATTCGCTGCTCATCACCGGCTTCGACATCCTGTTCTTCTGGGTGGCGCGTATGATCATGCTCAACTGCCAGTTCATGCAAGGCCACCTCCAGGGCAGCGTGCCCTTCCGCGACGTGTACATCCATGCCCTGGTGCGCGACGCCGACCGCCAGAAGATGTCGAAGACCAAGGGCAACGTCATGGACCCGATCGAGGTCATCGAGAAGTACGGCACCGACGCCGTGCGCTTCACCCTGGCGTCCATGGCATCCCCCGGAACCGACATCGCCTTCGCCCCGGAGCGCACCGAAGGTTACCGCGCCTTCGCCAACAAGATCTGGAACGCCGCCCGCTTCATCTTCTTGAACGTGGACCGCGCCGAGCAGGCCGGAGTGTGGTCCCTGCGCCAGTTCCAGGCCGCCGGCAAGACGCCGCCGCCTGCCCCCGCGCTGGAAGACCGCTGGATCTTCTCCCGCTTCCACCGCACCGTGCAGGAGGTCAACGACGCGCTGCTCACCTACCGCTTCCACGAGGCGGCGCACGAGGTGTACGACTTCTTCTGGGCAGAGTTCTGCGACTGGTACATCGAGATGGTCAAGCTGCGGCTGTCGAGCGCCGACCGCGAGGTCGCCGGCGCCGCCTTCGCCAGCCTGATGACCATCTTCGAAGGCGCCCTGCGGCTGCTCGCGCCCTTCATGCCCTTCATCACCGAGGAGCTATGGCACGCGGTGTACGACGGCAAGCCACCGCTGCGCTCCATCGCTCTCGCCGCCTACCCCGAGTCCGACACTGCCCGCCTGGACGACGCCGCCGAGACCGAGATGGCCATCCTGCAGGACCTGATCGTCAGCGTGCGCAACATCCGCGCCGAGCTCAAGATCGAGAACAGGCTGCGCGTGCCCATCAAGGTCTTCGGCGACGTTCAGGTGCGCGCGCTCATCCAGGCCAACCGGGAGGCCATCGAGAAACTGGCCAACGTGGAGGGCATCGATTTCATCTCCACCCACCTGGCCAAGGAAGCCGGCGCTCGCTCCACCGCCCGGTTCGATGTCTCGGTGGTGTATGAGCAGAAGATCGACATTGCCGCCGAGCGCGAGCGCCTGCAGAAAGAATCGGCCAGGATCGAAGCCGAGATGGGACGCCTGCAGAAGCAGTTGGCCAACGAGCAGTTCCTGGCCAAGGCCCCCAGCCACGTGGTGGACGGGATGCGCAAACGCCAGGAGGAGCTGGAAGTCCTGGCGACCAAGCTTCGCGACGCCTTAAAGGTGCTGAGCTACTCGAAGTAGCTTGTTTGATAGAGTGTTTCCGCTGGGTACTGAGTCCCGGGTAGTGGGTACTGCTTCATGGACTGGAATTCACGCCGCATCACGGCCATTCTCGAGAATGCCTTGCGCGAGGACAGCGCCACGCGCGATGCCACCACTTATGCCTGCATCGATCCCTACCAGGCGGCGACCGCCACCGTGATCGCCAAGCAGGAGTGTGTGCTGGCGGGCCTGGGCGTGGTGGCGCGCATCTTCGATGTGTTCGCCGCCCTTGACGGCGCCGTGAATTCCTATGCCGACGTCACCAGCCATCCCGAGATCTTCGACGGCGTGCGCCTGCACAAGGGACAGAGCATCGCCGTCGTCCGCCACAGCGCGCGCGTCATCCTCTCCTGCGAGCGGGTCCTGCTCAACGTGCTGCAGCGGCTGAGCGGCATCGCCACCCTCACCCGCCGCTTCGTGGACACGATCGCCGGCACCCGCGCCCGCATCCTCGACACCCGCAAGACGGTTCCCGGATTGCGTCTTCTCGACAAATACGCCGTGACCTGCGGCGGCGGCTTCAATCACCGGCTCGACCTCTCCGACGGCGTGCTCATCAAGAACAATCACATCGCCCTGGCCGGCGGGATCGTCCCCGCGCTGGAGCGTGCCACCCGCAACCGCCGCGGCGAGCAGCCCATCGAGATCGAGGTCCGCAATCTGGATGAACTGGAGATGGCCCTGCAGCACGGCGCCGAGGCCATCCTGCTCGACAACATGACCCCCGAGACGGTCCGCGCCGCCGTCGAGCGGGTGCAGCGTCATTCCCGCCGCGTCCCCCTGGAAGCTTCCGGCGGCATCACCCTGGAGAATGTCCGCGCCTTCGCCGAGACCGGCGTCGATTACATCTCGGTGGGCGCGCTCACCCATTCCTCCCCCGCCGTGGATATGAGCCTCCGTGTGCTGCCCGCCTAAGGCCGAACACCAGGCAGAACGAAGAAGTCAGATTGCAGAAGGTCTTACTTCTTCGATCTTCGATCTGACTTCTGCGATTCCTTGATTTGCGGCGAATGAGTTTTGTTTTCTACCCGCCCTCGCGGATAATTCCTCCATCGCCAAGCACAACCCATCCCGCCCACCATCTCCGGCGCCGGACACGCGCACCGACGGCCACGTCGGCCGCATCGTCCGCCTGCTCGCCGACCACGCGATGGTGGTGGTCAGCGGCACCAAGCTGGCCGCCGAGCTGGGCATCAGCCGCTCCGCGGTGTGGCGGTTCGTACAGCAACTGCGCGGGCTGGGCGTGCAGATCGCCGGCCATCCCGCCACCGGCTACCGCCTGGAAGCGGTCCCGGACCTGCTGCTCCCCGAGTTCATCGCGCCTGCCTTGAGGGGCACGATATTCACCGGATCCATCCACCACTATTTCCGGCTGGGCTCCACCAACAAGGCGGCCATGGACGCCGCCGCCGCCGGCGAACCCCAGGGCAGCGTCTTTCTCGCCGAGGAGCAGACCGCCGGACGCGGCCGTAGCGGACACGACTGGTACTCCGAGAAATCCTCCGGGATCTACGTGTCCATCCTGCTGCGCCCCGACGTCCCTCCGAGCGACGTCCTGGTGCTCTCCCTGGCCGCCGGGCTGGCGGTGCAGAACGCGGTCGAGCAGGTCACCGGCGTCTGCCCCGACTTGCGCTGGCCCAACGACCTGCTGCTGGGGAGCAAGAAATTCTGCGGCATGCTCACCGAGATGACCGCCGAGCCCACCCGCGTCCGCTATGTGGTCCTGGGCATCGGGCTCAACGCCAACCAAGAGAGCTTTCCCGCCGCGCTGACGGAAGCCGCAACTTCTTTGCGGATGCAAACTGGCCGCGACTGGTCGCGCGTCGAACTCACCGTGGCCCTGCTGCGCGCGCTGGACCACGAGTTCCGCATGCTGCTGCCGCAGCGCCCGGGCATGGGCACGGCACCCGCCGAGGCCGCGATGACCATCATCCGCCGCTTCGAGGAGCGCTCCTCCTATGCCCGTGGCAAGCGCGTCCACGTGGAAGAGGCCGGCGGCTTCGACGGCGTCACCACCGGCCTCGACGACCGCGGCTTCCTCCTGGTGAAGGCGCGCGACGGCCTGCGCACCGTGCTCTCCGGCGGCGTGCGCGAGCTTTGATTCTGCGGCCTTCTGCGTTAGTCTGCGGGCTGCAAATCTTATGCTTTTTGTCCTCGATGTCGGCAACACGAATACGGTGGCGGGCGTCTTCCGCTCCGACGGCAACGGCGGATACCGCCAGCTAGTCGCGCACTGGCGCCTGGGCACCAACCGCACCCAGACCGTGGACGAGTACGGTGTCCTGCTGCGCAACCTGTTCGCCATGGCCGAGCTCGAGCCCTCGGCCATCGACGGCATCATCGTTTCCTCGGTGGTGCCGCCGCTCGACAGCACTTTGCGCGAGGTCTGCCAGAGCTACTTCGGCTGCAAGCCGCTGTTCGTCGAGCCCGGGGTGAAGACCGGCATGCCCATCCAGTACGACAACCCGCAGGAGGTCGGAGCCGACCGCATCGTGAACGGGGTTGCCGCCTTCGAGAAATACGGCGGCCCCTGCATCGTCGTCGATTTCGGGACCGCGACCACCTTCGATTGCGTCTCCGCCAAGGGTGAATACATGGGCGGAGTGATCTGCCCCGGCATCGGCATCTCGGCCGAAGCCCTGTTCTCGCGCACCGCGCGCCTGCCGCGGGTGGACATCCGGCGGCCGCAGCGCATCATCGGCAGCAACACCGTCGGCAGCCTGCAGTCCGGCCTGTTCTACGGATACCTGGCGCTGGTGGATGGCCTGCTCGAGCGCCTGCTCGGGGAGATGGGCGCGAACACCAAGGTCGTGGCCACCGGCGGCCTCGCCGCCCTCATCGGCAACGAATCGAAATACATCTCCGCCGTGGACGACCTGCTCACCCTCGACGGCCTGCGCATCATCTGGGAGCGCAACGCGAGGAAGAAGACCGCAGAGCCTGCGGAGCCCACCGAGGCTAAGAAGAAAAAAGCCCGCAGCTGACCCTTGGTGCCCTTCGTGCAGCCTTTGTGTCCTTTGTAGTGAGCTTTCCTTCTACTTTGCGTAGACTCTTTCTGCGTGGAGAATTATTTCAACTACTTCACCGAGATCGAGGAGCACTTCCAGTGCCGTCGTGGCGGCGCGCTGCTGCTCTCGACCCTCGACTGGGCCCTGATCGAGACCTGGAAGGACGCGGGCCTGCCGCTGGAAGCGGTGCTGCGCGGTATCGACGCCACCTTCGACCGCTACGACGCCAAGCCCTCCAAGTCCCGCAAGATCAATTCTCTGGCTTACTGCTCCCAGGAGGTGCTGGCCGCCGCGGAAGACATGAAGGAGGCCGCGGTCGGCAGCGCGCGCTCCGAGAACCCCTCCGGCTTTGACGCCGCCACCATTGCCGCCTACCTCATGGACAACGCGACTCGCCTGGAAGGAGTGAAGGGCCTCGGTCCGGCCGCGGCCGAAGCCGCGCGCACTCTGCGCGACCTGGCCGGAGGGCTCGCTGCATCACAATCTTCACCTCGTCTCGAAGACTTGGAGCGCCACCTCACGGTCATGGAAGAAAAGCTCTTTGCCGTCCTCCTGGCCAACACACCCGACCGGGAGCTGGTGGCAGTGCGCGCCGAGGCCGATCGCGAGATCGCGCCCTATCGCCGCAACATGATCGCCGCCCAGCTCGAGCAGCTGCACAAGCAGTTCGTGCATAAGCGCCTGCTGGAGAAGCATCAGGCGCCGCGGCTGAGTTTGTTTTACATGTGAAACGGGCCCACGTGGGGACGGGCGTCTCGCCCGTCCGGGGCGCGCGTAGCGATCCGATCGAATGGAACTCACCATCGACAAACTCGTGTACGGCGGCGACGCTCTGGCCCGCCTTCCCGCCGACGAGCTCGGTAAAGGCAAGGCCGTCTTCCTGCCTTTCGCCCTGCCGGGCGAGAGGGTGAACGCGCACCTCGTCGAGCAACGTCCTGGATTTGCGCGTGCTGGGCTCGACTCCGTGATCGAAGCCTCACCTCACCGCGTCGAGCCGCGCTGCCCCTACTTCTTCCGCTGCGGCGGATGCCACTACCAGCACGCCGCGTATGAAGAACAGCTTCGCCTGAAGTCCAACATCCTGCGCGAAACCCTGCGTCGCACCGCGAAGCTCGATTGGACCGGAGAGATCCGCGTCCATTCCGCTGAGCCCTGGGGGTACCGCAATCGGACGCGGATGCGGCTGCGCGCGGCGCCCGAGTTTACCCTCGGCTACTACCGCCTGGGGACTCACGAGCTGCTGGCCGCGGAGCAGTGCCCCATCAGCTCTCCGCTCATCAACCGGGCGCTGCAGGCGGTATGGGAAATCGGACGCGGAGACCAGCTCGCGCCCGAGCTGACCGAGGTCGAGTTCTTCGCCAACGCAGCCGACGACCGCCTGCTGATCGCGTTCTTTTCCCTTGCTGCCCAGCGGCCCCCGGAAGGCACGGCAGAGGCGCTCACTGCCGCGATCCAAGCGAAGCTTCCCGAGGCCGCCGGCGTGCTGCTGTTCGAGCAGCGCCGTGCCGACCGCTCCCAGGCCCAGGGACGCTCGCCGCTGGATGACCTCGACGGCGCCGTCGAGGGCCGGCCCTACGCGAGTGCCGGCGAGAAGGCGCTCACCTACGAGGCGGCGGGCACGAAGTACCGCGTCGGTGGCGGTTCGTTCTTCCAGACCAACCGCTTTCTGGCCGACAAGCTGGTCGAGCTGGTCGCCTCCGGACGCTCCGGCGGCAAGGCGCTCGACCTCTATGCGGGAGTAGGCCTGTTCGCCGCTGCCCTGGCCAGGACCTTTGACAAGGTTACCGCCGTCGAGTCGGCTCCCGCTTCGTCTTCCGACTTGCAGCGCAATGTGCCCGGCAACGTCTCCGCCGTCCAGGACCGCACTGAGCTCTTCCTGAAGAGCTCTCCGGGGATGAAGGCTGACCTGGTGGTGGTCGATCCGCCACGGGCCGGGCTGGGAGAGACGACCGCGCGAACTCTGGCTGCCCTGCGCGCTCCGCGGATCACCTACGTCTCGTGCAATCCCGCGACCTTGGCGCGCGACCTCACGGTACTGGTCGGGGCCGGCTGGCGAGTGGACGAGGTCAACCTGATCGATCTCTTCCCTCAGACCTACCACATCGAAAGTGTGGTGCAGCTGGTGCGCTGAGTCTGCAGTAGAGACCCGTGTCAGCGCGTCTCCGGAGACGCCCTGACCGGCGTCTTTAGCGGCACTTAGTTGCACATGAAGCTGAGGGAGCGGGCGATGAAGGGCTTCAAGTCCTTGCGCGAAACCACGGCGTCGAGCATGCCGTGTTCCAGCAGGAACTCGCTGCGCTGGAACTCCGGCGGGAGCTTCTGGCGGATGGTCTGCTCGATGACGCGCGGGCCGGCGAAGCCGATGAGCGCTCCGGGCTCGGCGATATTCAGGTCGCCCAGCATGGCGTAGCTGGCGGTCACGCCGCCGGTGGTGGGATCGGTGAGGACTGAGATGTACGGGACGCGGGCGTCGTCCAGCCGCGCCAGGGCCGCCGAGATCTTCGCCATCTGCATCAGGCTGACGACTCCTTCCATCATGCGCGCCCCGCCCGAGGCGGAGACGATGATAAGCGGCTGCCGCTGCTCGGTGGCGCGCTCAATGGCCCGGGTGATGGCTTCGCCGACCACGCTTCCCATGCTGCCGCCGATGAATCCGTACTCCATGGCGCTGACGATCACCGGCCGGCCGTCGAGCTTGCCGCGGGCGTTGATGATCGCATCCTTCAGGCCGGTGTCGGCCTGGGCGCGGCGCAGGCGCTCCGAGTAGGGACGCACGTCCACGAATTTCAGCGGATCGGTGGAACTGATGTCGGTGTCGTCCACCTGGTACTGGCCGTCATCCAGCAGCATGGCCAGGCGTGTGCGGGCATCGATGCGGAAATGCCGGCCGCAATTGGGGCAGACGTTGAAGTGCGCGTCCAGGTCTTTCTTCCAGATGATCTTGCGGCACTTATCGCACTTGACCCACAGGCCCTCGGTGCGGACACGCTTCTCCTCCCCGGGTTGAATGTCGGAAGATTCGCGCTTGAACCAGGCCATAGAAAGTACTCAGTACTCGGTTGAATGCGGCCGGAAACGAAACTCGTATTGTACCGCGCCGGCTGAGACTTTGGCGCTGACGCTCAGTACTCGATGCCGCGCTGTGCCATCACCCCTTTTTCGTAGGCATGCTTCACCTGCTTCATCTCGGTGACTGTGTCGGCGATCTCGACGATGCTGGGATGCGCGTTGCGTCCGGTCAGGATGACGTGCACCGCCTCCGGCTTCTGCTTCAAGGTCTCCGCGACCTTGGCCGGGTCGAGCATCTTGTAGCCGATTGCGTAATTGATCTCGTCGAGGATGACCAGGTCCCACTGCCCGGAGAGGATGGCGGCGCGCGCTTCGTTCCACGCCTCCTCCACCATCTTGATGTCCTCGGGATCGGTCTCGGCGCCGCCGACTTTCACGAAGCCACGGCCCATCTGCTTCATCACGAAGTTGTCGCCGAAGGCCTTCACCGCGTCGAGCTCGCCGTAGTGCCACGAGCCCTTGAGGAACTGCAGCATCAGCACCTTCATGCCGCTGCCCACCGCGCGCAGCGCTGTGCCCATGGCGGCGGTCGTCTTGCCCTTGCCAGGTCCGGTGTTCACGATGATGAGACCGCGACGGATATCAGCCACGCTCTAGTGCCCCGTGTGATAGGGATGGCCCTTCAGGATTGTAAATCCACGGTAGAGCTGCTCCAGCAAAACGATCCGGGCCAGTTCGTGGGCCAGGGTCATCTTGCCGAAGGACAGCACCAGGTCGGCGGAACCCCGCGAGGCGTCGCTGAATCCATCAGCCGGCCCGACGGCGAAGATCAGGGTCTGGGTGCCGCGGTCCTGCTGGTCGCGCAGCAGCTCGGCGAATTCCTCCGAGGTGAACTGCCGTCCCTGCTGGTCGAGCATGACGAAGGTCGGGCGAGTCCGGCCGCCGGCCTTCTCCACCGCCTTCAGCAGCGCCGTCTCGTCGGCGTACTCCTGCGACTCGACCCCGCCATAGCGCGACAGCCGGTTCAGGTATTCGGTTGTGAGCGATTGGATGGCAGGCTCTTTGGTCTTGCCCACCCACACCACGCGTAATCTCACGATGACGATTAAACCACAAGGGACTTCCCCGCCACTGACAAACGCGGATCAGGCCGGATCACTGAAGATCCCCGAGGATCCGCGTGCATCGGCGGAGGGGAGATTAATCCAGCCCGTAGCGCTTGCGCTTTTCCAACAGCGTCTTGCGGCTGATGCCCAGGATCTGGGCGGCCTTGGTCTTCTTGCCGCGGGTGTAGTCGAGGATCTCGGCGATGTACGCGCGTTCCAGGTCTTCCAGGCTCATCTTGCTGGCGGGGGCAGCGCCGGCCTTGACTACGTGCCCCGGCAAGTCCTCGACCCCGACCTCGGCGACCGCCGAGTAGATGACCGCCCGTTCCAGCAGGTTGCGCAGTTCGCGCACGTTGCCGGGGAACTGGTAGCTCTCGAGCGCCGACAGTGCCGCGGGCGCAAAGCTCATCTCCGGGCGGCGATGGACCTCGCACAACTGTGCCAGCAGGTGCCGGGCCAGCGGACGGATGTCGGCGGGCCGTTCGCGCAGCGGCGGGATGACCAAGGGAATCACGTTCAAGCGGTAATACAGGTCTTCGCGGAAGGTGCGGCGAGCGACGGCGCGCTCCAGGTCCACGTTGGTGAGGGCGATCAGACGGGCGTCCACGCTCAGGTTGCGCGTGCCGCCCAGGCGCTGGAATTGCTTCTCCTCGATGACCCGCAGCAGCTTGGCCTGCACCGGCATGGAGAGCGCGCCGACCTCATCCAGCACGATGGTGCCGCGTCCCGCCAGTTCCAGCCGGCCACGCTTCATCTGGGTCGCGCCGGTGAACGCCCCGCGCTCGTAGCCGAAGAGCTCGCTCTCCACCAGCTCGTGGGGCAGGCTGGCGCAATCGATGTGGACCAGGGGCTCGTCGGCGTTCGGCCCGAGATAGTGGATCGGGGAAGCGAGCAGGTCCTTGCCGGTCCCGCTTTCGCCGCGGATGAGGACGGTCGAAGCCGAAGCCGCGACCTTGCGGGCTTTTTCCAGCAGTTCGAGCGATCCGGGGTCGGCGGCCACCCAGGCCGACAGGATGCCGTTGCGAGAGGCGCTCTGCTCGGCCCACGCCATGTCTTCTACCGGGCCCGCGTACGGCGCCGCGGGGACGCTCTTCGAGGGGCTCTCTCTTTCTCCGTCAATTGCGAGGGGTGCAATGGGGTCGCAGACTTCCACAGCCGCTCCAGGTCATAGTAGTTCCGTGCCTTCTCGGAAAAGATGTGGACCACAAAGTCCACGTAGTCGAGCAGGACCCAATCGGCCTGGCGGTATCCCTCGATGTGCGTCGGGTGCAGGCCGGCCTTCGAGAGCCTCTGTTCCACCTCATCCGAGATGGCTTGGATCTGGCGCGGGTTGCTGCCGCTGCAAATGACAAAGTAGTCGGTGAAGCCGGAGGAGGCTTCGTCCAGTTCGAGGACGGAGACGTCGCTGGCCTTCTTGGACTCGGCGGCGGCGATGGCGGCGGAGACTTGCTGCTTCAGGTCGGATTTCTTCAAGGAAGTATTCAGTACTCGGTACTCAGTATACGAAAACCCGATGGAAGCCGCTCTACAGGGCCCGAAATTTTCGCCGTGCTTGCTGGCCTTCAGATGAGGGGCGGTAAAGATGCGTTTTGCGGATGTATTCGGCGACGGCGGGATCGACCAACCTGCCGAGGGAAGCCCCGCGGCGGGCGGCGGCGCGGACCTGGCTGGCGGAGATGCGCACGTTCACGTCGTCCAGCAGGTGGACCGCCGTCGCGCCCAACGGCAGAGTGGTGGCGGCGTTCCTGAATGTCCGGATGGTCTTCAGGTCGGGGCGAAGGCTCTGGGGCAGGGCCTTGCCGATGTCGCCCAGCGAAAACTCCGGACGGCTGGCGACGATGAAGTCCACCTCGCGCAGCAGTGCCTCCGACTCGTGCCATTTGGCAATATCCATGAAGGCATCGATGCCGATGAGGAAGAAAAGCTTGTCGTTCTTGCCCAGATGCCGCTTCAGGGCGCGGACGGTGTCGATGGAATAGCTGAAACCGGGGCCGCAGCTGAAGGCTGGCGCGCCCGGTTCCGGCGGCGCTTCGAGCGAGGACGGGACGAAAGACCTCTTCCGCTGCAACGCCAGCGTGAGCATCGCGAAGCGGTGATGGTAGGGCGCGAGCGGGCGTCCTTGACGATGCGGCGGCACGCTGGAAGGAACGAAGAGCACCTGCTCGAGCCGGAACTTGCGCGCCGCGGCCCGCGCCACCGCCAGGTGTCCGCGATGTACCGGATCGAAGGTGCCGCCCAAAAGCCCGATGTTCATAGCAAATTCATTCTAACCACTGAGGCACAGAGACACAGAGGAATCAATCTCTCCTCCTTCTCTGTGTCTCTGTGGTGAAGAATCATCCCGACGGCGCATTGCGCGAGCGGCGCTTGCGCGTCGAACTGGAGCTGTCGGGTACAAGCTCGTATTCTTCGACCCGCCCGGCTGACTTCTGCTCGTCCATCTCCGTCGCGCGCTCGCGCAGCCTTTTCACCCGCTCGCCCATGGCGTGCCGGAGGTCCTCGATGCCCTTGCCGGTCACGGCAGAGATCTCATAGAGCTTCAGCCTCTTGCGGGTGCAGAAACGCTCCAGCTTAGCGAGCTTCTGCTTGTTGGCGATGTCGAGCTTGGAGGCCGCCACGAGCATCGGCTTGTTCTCCAGGCCGGCGCCAAAGCTCTTGAGCTCATTCAGGATGACTTCGAAATCCTGGATGGGGTCGGGCCGGCCACTGGCGTCGGAGACGTCCACCAGGTGCACCAGGAGGCGCGTGCGCTCGATGTGGCGCAGGAACTGGGTGCCCAGGCCGGCGCCGTGGTGCGCGCCCTCGATGAGGCCGGGAATGTCCGCGAGCACGAAGCTGAAGCCTTTGGGGTCGTCGGCCTTGCCGATTACGACGACGCCCAGGTTCGGCTCCAGGGTAGTGAAGGGATAGTCGGCGATCTTGGGCCGCGCCGCCGAGATGCGGGAGATCAGCGTGCTCTTGCCTACGTTGGGATACCCCACCAGCCCCACGTCGGCCAGCAGCTTCAATTCGAGGCGATAGGCGCGCTCCTCGCCGGGACGGCCAGGCTCGCATTCACGCGGCGCCTGGTGCGTGGGGGTAGCGAAGTTCTGATTGCCGCGTCCGCCTCGTCCGCCGCGGGCGATCACCACCCGCTCATCAGGGCCGCGGAAATCGTGCACCCGCTCTCCTGTGACATCGTCGTACAGGATGGTGCCGACCGGGACCTTGAGCACGATCGATTCGCCTTCACGTCCGGTGCGGTTCGAGCCCTCGCCGTGGCGGCCGCGCTCCGCCCGGTACTCGGGGTTGAAGCGGAAGTGGACCAGCGTGTTGTGCTGCTCGCTGGATTCCATGACCACGTCGCCGCCGCGCCCGCCGTCGCCGCCCGAGGGCCCGCCACGGGGCACGAACTTCTCCCGCCGGAAGGCCACGCAGCCGTTGCCGCCATCGCCGGCCTTGACGCGGATCTTGGCCTCATCAATGAACATTGTTTCTATTTGAGCACAAAAAGCCGAACGGCGCGGCTTGTGCCGCGCCGTTCCGGTCCACAGCAGCGGTTAGCGGGGCAGCTTGAAATCGACGCCGCGGTCCTCGTTGATCTTGGCGGTCGCCACCAGGTCGAGTTCCGCAAGCTTGACCTTGAAGGGGCCGGTGCCGTCGAGGTTGAACAGGATCTGGCCGACGATGGCGTAGTTATGGATGTCCAGCTGGTGGCCGTCGGCGAAGACCAGAGTGGTCGTCTCTTGTTCCCCGACTCCGATGACCGTTGACTTCGGCGTCGCCTCGGCAGCGGGCCCACGGTATTCCTCCTCGTAACGCGCTTCATCGCGAGCATAAGGACGGCTCGCCGGACGGCGCTCGAAGATAGTGGGCGCAGGCGGAGCCGGCTCCTCGGCCGTCGGCGCTGGCTGCAGATAGTCATAGCCCGACATGTAGTCGGTGGAATAAGCCGGGTAAGCGGGATAGTAGTACGGTGCGTAGGCGTAGCCGCCGTATCCGTAGAGACTCCGGCGATGGTGGCCCCCCTTGACCCCGCTATGAACGGGCGGATAGGTGGTCGGATAGCAGGCCAGGCCGCCGGCAATGCAGGAGAAGGTCGTGGGTGGCGTCGAGGGAGGCACGCCGAATGGATATCCACGTCCGTCCTGCCAGCCGTTCGGTCCGAGCGAGGTCACGCTGGCAGGCACCCCGGGCGTGAACCCCTTCGATGTCTGGGAAGTGACGGAAGCGGGCACACCATGGACCTGGGCCATGGCAGCGGCCGCGAACAGGACCAGAGCAGCAATCCCAGCCCGTTTCATAAGAGCACTCCTGTTCCTATCCTAATCCTTCTAACCCCCGGCGGAGGGGGAAGTTCTTGTCGCCTCCCCCATGGATGCTGCGCTACCGCCAAAAGTTCCAGGGTGGCCAGGCTGGCGGCCAGCACCACGAAGACGAGGACGGCAGGACGCCGCCAAGACGTTTCCGCCAGGTCGGCAAAGATCCCACCCACGAAGACGAACAGCAGGGGCAGCGACCAAGCGGGGAAGGGCCCCAAGTAGGCATCTCCGGACGATGGAAGCCCGAGCACCAGGGTGAGCGCAGTGGCCAGCAAGGGAGCGGTGTTGCCGAAGTAGCGGGAGCGGCGCGACGCGAGGTACACACCGGCCGACGCAGCGGCAATTGTCATCAGGGTCCACGACGCCGCGGCCACACTGGTATGTACCACGAAGTGAGGCGCGGACCAGCCGGCGAAGGGCGAGAAGTCGGTTTCCGCGAACCAGCGCGGGCCGGCGATGACCACCAGGATGGCGATCGCCACCGCCAAGCCGGACGCCATCAAGCCCAGCGCCGCTCCCCGCCGGTGCGGCACCAGGTAGAACATCATCGCCAGCGCCACCAGGACCATGAAGCTGAGTTCCGGCGCCGCCCCCGCCATCAGGGCGATCGCGGTCCCTAGCATGGCGACGCGCCGCCAGCGCTGCCGGATCTCGCCCCACATGCTGCTGCGCGCCGGCGCGTAGAGCGTATGCGATACGGCGATGGAGACGAAGATCACCCCGAACATGCCCAGGGCCGCCACCGGAATGGGGTTCATGCTGACGGAGACGAACGGCATCGGCGAGAAGCAGTACAGCAGCAGCGCCGCGATGCCTCCGGGGTTGCCGTAGAGACGCCGCGCCACGTACCAGATCGAGGCGCCGAGCAGCAGCCCGATGGCGATGAAGGGCAGCTTCGCCAGCTGGCTCGCAATGTCGCCCAAGCCCACCATCCGGCCGAAGGTGATGGCGACACCGGCAAGGATCCCCACGATCGGGGCGCCGGGGGTCTTCGGATGAACGAAGAATCCCGGCTGCAGCAGGCCCACGCTCTCGGTGGTTGCCGACAGCACGGCACACTGCGCCAGGAAGCACAAGAGCAGGAAGGCCGCCACGAATTGCGGCGGCCCCATAGGAAGCCCGAGCAGATGAAAGTAAGGCTCGCTGCGCATGAAGGGTCGTTTGTAACACAGCGAATTTGGTAATTGGGTAATTTGGTAATCGGGTAATTGGGCCTTGGCTGTTTCGATTACCCAATTACCCGATCGCGATTACCAGCTGTAGTGGACCGTATAGCGCACCGTGACTTCGCCGTCGGGCTTGACGGTGACCGGGAACTCGATGCGGTTGGAGTCGATCTTGCGATAGCCGTGGGTCTTGCTGGTGATCTCCCAGTTGGACCAGCGGTAGAGGTGCTCGACCACCCGCACTTCCACCGACTCTTTCTTGTGGTTGCGCACCTTGATCTCGAATGACTCGTCGCAGAACTGACGGTTCACGTCCACCTTGTAGTCCGTCCGCTTGCGCTCGCCCACCAGGTCGAAAGAGTTACCGGTGTAGAGGCGGATGGTCTCGTCTTTGGGGGTGTGGTCGATGTAGTTCTCGCCGGTGAACTGCAGCCGCCCCTGCTCATCACGGCGGTAGAAGCGCATGCGGCCGCGGGGCAGGGCGATGCCCATGTGGTTCTCAGCGGTGTTCTTGAACTCCTGCATCACCCAGATCTTGGGATTGGACTGCGTGCCGTAGCTGGGGTCGTTGCGGATGTTCTCGAAGGACCAGCCGCTGTAGCGGTTCCAGTCGATGGCGGCGCCGTCATAGACGAACAACTTCTTCGACTGGACGCCGCCGGCGCGCACGAACTCCACCTGCTTGGTCTCGTGGTCGCGCAGCGTGACCGGACGCACCAGGCTGTAGAGGTGATACTCGTCGAAGGCGCGCTCGGTGACCGGCGGGGCCATGGCGTCGGCGGCCTTGGCCGCGACCTCCTGGGCCATGCGGCCGGCCAGCACGCCGCCCGGCATGATCTTGTTGACGTCGCCAGCCATCAGCCGGACGCGTGCGTGGTCGAACTGCTTGCCGCTCTGGTTGTCGATGGTGATCCAGCCGATGACGTCGAGCACTTCACCGGTCTCGGGCGCGACCACGTTGTAATCGGCCTCCCAGCGCATGCCGCCGGAGACGTAGGACAGCTCGGCGTCGAGGTGGCCGGGCTTATCGGTGGCCAGCAGCCAGTGCAGCGTGGGCTTCAGCACGGTGTCGTTGCCCAGAGCGGGGAACAGCGGCTGGCCGGGCAGGCCGAATTGCAGGTGGCCGTCGATCTCGATGATCGGCGTGCTGCCCTGCGCGTACGGTTGCTGGTATCCGTAACCATACTGCGGCTGGATGTAGCGCGGCGTGTACCCGCTGCGGATGATCTTGCCTTTAATAACCTGGGTCTTCTCGCCATCGCGCTTGATCAGGAAGTCGATGGTCTTGCCCTCATACATGGAGAGCAGCAGCTCCTGCGAGACCGGATCGTTGCGGAAATTCTGCTCCAGGACCTGGAGATTGCGGCGGCCGAGCGGGTCGCGCAGCATCACCGAGTCGGGCTCGAGGAATCCGGTCGTCTCGGTGAAGCGGACGGTGTTCACGCCCGCGGTCAGGT
>Ga0335070_10000622_pt1 | contig 39956 bp, 35 predicted proteins | sample Lox_Sample_13_FD_206722 | JGI IMG/M metagenome (GOLD analysis project Ga0335070, IMG submission 206722) | Soil microbial communities from Loxahatchee National Wildlife Refuge, Florida, United States - Lox_Sample_1.3 | ecosystem: Environmental > Terrestrial > Soil > Wetlands | place: USA... | reverse complement strand
CTTCGCCTCGTCGAGGAAGATCGGCAGCAGGTCGCGGTCGACGTCGTCCCTGATCTTGCGCTGGTCCTTGCCGGCCTCGAAGGCCGCGGCCGCTTCCTCGACCGGTGCGGCTTGCGGGGCGGGCGCCAGCACTTCCAGCACCGGCACGGGCTCGGGCGGCGGCAGGGCCGCCGGCTCGGCCGGCGCAGTCGCGGCGGCCGCCAGGGATTCGAAATCGAGCGCCTCGGCCGCGACCGGCGCGACCGGCACCTTGATGTGCGTGCCCTCGCCCGTGCGGCGCGCCTCGCGCAGCTTGTCCCTCAGCGCGGTAAGCTCGTCGACGACGTCCTGGCGCGGGAACGGCTCCGCGAGCCCGCGCACCGATTGCACCATCGCCCGCACGGCATCGATCGCGTGGCGCGTCGCCTGGAGGCGGTGCGCGTCGAACTCGGGCGGAAGCTCCATCGCTTCCTGCAGCCATTTCTCGAGCGCGTGGGCCACGTCGGCGAGCGACTCGAAGCCCGTGGTGCGCGAGGTGCTGGCGAGCGTATGCGCCGCGCGCATGAAGTCCGATCCCACCGGATGCAGCGGATCGGCCTCGATGCGCGACATCTCGGCGTCGAGCGCGGCCACGTGCTGTTCGGCCTCGCCCAGGTAGATGTTGAAGAGCGCCGGCGGCACCGACACGGCGCCCACGCGGATGTCCTCTTCCTCGGCGAGGGCCGCTTCCTCGGTCGCGGGAGCCGCCGGCTCCTCGGCCGAAACGCTCTCGACCGCAGCCTCCTCGTGCGCGGGCAGGAGCGCATCGAGCTCGGCCATCTCGGCGTGCGCGGGCGCCCCGCCAGCCGGCGCGGGCTCGGGCGTGAGGTCCAGGGATTCGAAGGCCACCGCCGGCGGCGCGGCCGGTGCGGGCTCGATGCGCGCCAGCGGCTCGATCTGGATCGGCGGCTCGAATTCGAACTCGTGCTCCGCAGGCGGCGCGGGCGGCTCGGCCCGGGGCGCGGGCGCCTCGGCGACGAACGCGATCGCTTCCACCGGCGCTTCCTCCGCCGGCGCGGGCGCTTCGGAAGCCGCGTGCGCCGCCTCCTCGACGAGCTCTTCCGGCGCGGGCACCGCCTGCGCCGCGGCGGGTTGCGCAGGCTCGGGCGCCGGCGCGGCATGCGCCTGCTCCTCGCCGCTCTTCAGCGCTTCGGCGCGGCGCGTGATGCCCGAAGCGTCGATCGACGCCGCGCCCGAATCGAGCAGCTCCCCGATCCAGCGCGAGAACGAATGCTGCGCGAGCTCGATGAATTCGAGCAGCGCGGGGCTCGCGGGCTTCTCGTCCTTGAGCCACTTGTTCATCACCTGCTCGCACTGCCACGCGACCTCGCCCAGCTCCATGAGGCCCACCATGCGGCCGCTGCCCTTCAGCGTGTGGAACCCGCGGCGGATGGTGGTGAGCGACTCGCGGTCGTGCGGCGACTCGCGGCAGGTGGCGAGGTTGGCGGCGATGGTCTCGAGCACCTCGCGGCCCTCCTCGAGGAAGATCTCGAGCAGCTCCTTGTCCACCTCGGCGCCGGGCGCGTCCACGAGCTGGACCACCTGGGGCGCGGGCGTCTCGGGCGCCTTCTCCGGCGCGAGGCCCTGGATCGCCTGGAAGACGCCCGTCTGCTGCGGGCTCTGCGCCTCCTGGATCGCCTGCAGCGCGGCTTCGCTCTGCTTGGCGACCGCCGAGTCGGCGACCACGGCGGCGTCGCGCTTCAGATCGTCCACGGCCTTCTCGAGCTTCTCGCGCGTGTCCTCGTCGGGCGCGCCGGTCCAGTCCTTGTAGAGCGCCTGGACCTTCTGCTTCTGCACGTCGAGGTCCTGCGGCGACACGGTTCCGGTGCGGCGGATCTCGCTTTCGATGCCGACCGGCTTCGCCTCCACCAGGCCGAAGCGCAGGAGCGCGGGCATCAGCACCTCGCGCGGCGATGCCGAGCCCTGCTGCAGCGCCGTGATATAGAGGCCGAGCGCCGACAGGCCGTCGGCCACCATCTCGGCCGCTTCGCCCGTGCCGTCGACCGAGCCCTCGGCGAACTGCTGCACGCGCGCCATGACCGCGGCGTTGAGCGAGGCGGCGTCGTGCAGCTCCATGATCATCAGCGCGCCCTGCACCTGCGCGAAGAGCGGCGGCAGCGCGGAAAGCTCGCTTCGCTTGGCCGCGTCGCGGAAGAAGCCGTCCAGCGCCTGCTCGATGTTCTGCAGGTTCACCTGCACTTCCTGGCCCACCTGGAAGACGAGGAGCTTCTCCTGGGCGCGGCGCGTCATCTCGTCGAGGAGCCCGCCCTCGATCGCGTCCACGGGCGGCAGCGCCTCGCCCGCCATGGCGATCTGCAGGCGTTCCTCGACGGTCTTCGCCTGGCGGCTGAAGTCAGCGCCCAGCCGGAAATAGTTCTCGAGCGCGGACTCGACGAAGAGCAGCGCCGTGGCGACCTCGAGCGACTGCGCTTCCGAAGGCGGGATCGCCTTCGAGCGCAGCTGCGGGGCGACCTCGTTCAACCGTGCGAGCACCGCGTGGATGTCCCGGTTGGGCAGCTTCGAGGCGCGCATCGCGAGCGCCTCGGCCTGCTTGCCGAAGGGCTCGAGCGCCGCGCGGTTGCCCGACGTGTACTTGAGCCAGGTGTCTTTCTGCTGCGCCGTGAGCTCGCGCACGTCGCGCACCTGGCGCGCGAGCTCCTCGTCGTCCTCGGACGGGTGCATGCCGCGCTCGGGGAGCGCGATCAGCTGCTCGAGGCGGTAGGCCTGCTTGAGCGTCGTGATGCGCTCGGAGACCGGGCGCGCGCGGCCCACCTGCAGCAGGAGGTCACGGAAGAGCCGCTCGGGCACCTTGCCCGAGCCCTCGATCAGCTGCTTCACCTGCTGGTCGAGCTTCGCGAAGAGCGGCTTCACGGGCGCCGTGAGGTCGAGGCCGCCGAACACGAGCGCGTCGAAGAAGGCCGCGGCCGCGCTCCAGAACGCGCGGTTGGGCGCGGAAGCGAGCAGCGACTCGATGGCGCACACCGCCGCGTGCATCTGGCGCAGCGCCTCGGGAACGTCCGCGCCCTTGATCACGCGCAGCAGCCCCTGCTGGTACTGCTGGCGCTGCAGCTGCAGCGCCTTGGCGAGCACCGCGTCGTCGAGGCTTGCCGCGCCCGCCACCGGCGGAAGCGGCGTCGAGAGGTCGGGATAGAACAGGTCGCCGTCGTTGGCGTCGGAGCCGCCGCGCGCGCGGTTCACCTCGAGGTACGGGGCGAGCAGGCGCATCGGATGGTCCGCCTGCCCCGCGAGCAGCGTGTCCAGGTACGCGGAGAGCGCCGAGATGCCCTTCTTCGCGATGGCGACGGAGCCCGGCATGCGCGCCGCGTCCTCGCCGTCGAGGTAGGCGACGAGCTTCTCGAGCTCCTCGTTGAAGCGCGTGGCCGCGGCGAGCCCCACCATGGCGAGCGCGCCGGTGGCCTGGTGCAGGTGCGTGAGGATGTACTTGATCGAGGCGCGATCGCCCGGGTTGGCGGCGAGCTTGTCGAGCGTCTCGCGCGCCTGGCCGAGCGAATGGTCGATCTCCGCCTTGACCCAGCTGAGCGGGCCAAGATCGAAGTCGGTTGCCGGGTTCGCCGCCATCGTTCGTTCCTAGAGTTTGAAGCCCGAAACGGAGCTCTTCAGCTCCTGCGCCACCGCGGCGAGGTCGCGGATCGAGCCGGCCGCCTGCTGCGTGCCGCGCGTGGTCTGCCGCGTGATCTCGAGGATCTCCTGCATGTTCTGCGCGACTCGCGTGGTGGCGTTGGCCTGCGCGTTGGTGGCCTGCGAGATGGTCTCGATCAGCGTCGCGAGGTTCTTCGTCACGTAGTCGATCTCGGTGAGCGCCTGGCCGGCCGCGTCCGACAGCTTCGCGCCCTCGACCACGCCCTGCGTCGATTTCTCCATGGCCGCCACGGCGTCCTGCGTGTCGGCCTGAATCGTCTTCACGATCGCGCCGATCTGCTTGGTCGCCTCGCCCGAGCGTTCCGCGAGGCGCTGCACCTCCTCGGCAACCACCGAGAAGCCGCGCCCCGCTTCACCCGCGGATGCCGCCTGGATGGCGGCGTTCAGCGCGAGCACGTTCGTCTGCTCCGTGATGTCCGAGATCAGCTCCACGATCTCGCCGATCTCCTGCGAGCTCTCGCCCAGGCGCTTGATCCGCTTGGACGTCTCCTGGATCTGCTCGCGGATGTCGTTCATGCCCGAGATGGAGTCCTGCACCGCCGCGCGGCCCTTGTCGGCCGCCGCGAGCGAGCGCTGCGCGACCCGCGCGCCCTCCTCGGCGGTCGAGGACACCTCGGAGATCGAGCGCGAGACCTGCAGCACCTGCGCCGTGGTCTCCTCGATCTCCTTCGACTGGCGCTCGGCCGCGCCCAGCAGCTCGGCCGAGATCGACTGCGCCTGCGCGGTCTTCTGCGTCACCTGGATCGCCGCGTTGTTCACGCCCGCCACCAGGGTGCGCAGCTCGTCGATCGTGTAGTTCATCGAGTCGGCAATGGCGCCCGTGATGTCCTCGGTCACCTGCGCGCGGATGGTGAGGTCGCCGTCGGCGAGGTCGCCCATCTCGTTGAGCAGCCGCAGGATCGCCTCCTGGTTGCGCTTGTTCTCCGTCTCCGCGCGCGCGGCGCTGCGCCGCGAGTCGGCGAGGAACGCGAGGCCCGTGAGGATGAGCACCGCCACCAGCAGCGCGCCCAGCACCGCGACCGCGACCAGCGTGAAGTTCGAGGATTCGTCCTGCAGCGCGTCCTGCAGCGCCTTCACCGCGGCCTGCAGCTGCTCGCTGCCCGCCACCAGCGTGGCACCGGCCTGCCGGGCCGACACGAGCTTCTGCAGCTCGCGAAGGATCGGCCCCGCGTTCTGCTCGAAGGCGGCGAACGTCTTCTTCAGCTCCGCGAGCTTGCCGCGCGCCTCGGCATCGCGCACCGCGCTCATCCCCATCGAATCGTTGCCGTTCTCGAGGGCGGCGACGAGGGCGCGCACCTCGTTGGTGTCCTTGCCGATGAGGAACGGGACCTCGGGGTCGATCACCTCGGAGCCCAGGATCTCGGCCGCGCCGCGCCCGAGGCGCTCGGCGAGGAACGTGAGGCGGTTCGCGCGCAGCACCTGGCCGGGCGGCGTGCCCGCCTGCTGCATGAGGCCGGTGAGCTCCTGCGCCTGCGTGGCGAGGTCGTCGGCGCCGGAGCGCACCTGGGCCACGTTCTGGGCGAGGGCCACCAGGTCCTTCTGCGCCGCGATGATCGTCGTGGCGGCGCCGGCGCTCTCGGGCCAGCGCTTGCCCAGCTCGTCGATGCGGCTGGCGAGGCCCGGGTCGAGCGAGCCCGCGCCCGGCACGTTCACGCCGAAGGCGAGGCCGCCGTCCTTCAGGATGTTGAGGTAGTCGGCGAACTCGTCGCGGCTGTCCTGCAGCTGCGCGAAGGCCGTGGGCTGGCCGCGCGCCGCGAGCCCGCCCGACTTCGCCAGCCGCTGCGTGTGGAACTGCATCACCGAGGCGATCGACACATAGGTCGAATTGCGCGTGCGGGCGCGGGTATCGAGGAACACCGCCGCCGCCGTGAGCAGCAGCAGCACGATGGCCGCCGTGCCGAGGATCTGCATCTGCGAGGTGATCGGCCGGCCGCCGATGAAGGGGACGCGGAAGCTCGCGAGCCCCGACGCCGTGTCCGAAGGGGCAGCCTTCGCCGTGGCCTGCTTCTCGGCGCGCGCGCCGCCGCCGGCGGGCAGGTTGGTCATCGTCGAAGCCTGGGCCCCGGCGCCGGGGCGCCCGGCGGGTTTCGCCTTGGAGCCCTTGAGGCCCTTCAGCCAGTCGCCGAACGAGGACTTCGCTTTCACGGTTTGTGCTTTTGCCATCGGCCTTTTCTCCTACGCGCCTACTTCGAGGAACCGCTGCTCGCGGACGAGCGCCGGCAAGTCGAGCTCCAGCCAGCGGGTGCCGCCGGCGTCCGTGTATGCCGCGCCCACCCAGGGCGCGGCGTCGGCGGGCCGGGGCACCGCCGTGAACTGGTCGGGGTTGCGAAGCCCCAGCATGCGCGAGACGAGGATCCCCGCGCCCGCGACGAGCCGGTCGGACACGAGGATCACGCGCCGCTCCACGCCCGGCGGCGTGGGGTCGCCGCCCGCGAAGGCCGAGAAGTCGACCACGCCGTAGAGGTTGCCGCGAATGTTGGACACGCCGCGGAACCACGAGCGGGTGAGCGGCACGGGCACCATCGGCGGCACCGGGATCACCTCGTTCACCTGGTGCAGCGCGACGAACCAGTTGTCGGCGCCCACCTGGAAGCCGAGCTTCGACGAGAGCGCCGTGCGCGAGGCCGCGGTGCGGATGCGCTCCGCAACCGAGAGCTGGAACTCGCGAAGTCCGGTGCGGCGCGCCATGCCTAGCCCAGCGCCCTGATCTTCTCGAGCAGGTCGTTCTCGGAGACGGGCTTGGTCACGTAGTCCTTGGCGCCCTGGCGCAGCCCCCAGATCTTGTCGGTCTCCTGGTCCTTGGTGGTGCAGATGATCACCGGGATGTGCTTGGTCTTCTCCTCGCGCGTGATGGCGCGCGTGGCCTGGAAGCCGTTCAGCCCCGGCATCACCACGTCCATGAGGATCAGGTCGGGCTGCTCGGTCTTGGCGCGCTCGATCGCGACCTCGCCGCTGTCGACCAGCAACACCTCGTAGCCCTTCTTCTTCAGCACGCCCTCCATGAAGGCGCGCTCGGTGGGCGAGTCGTCCACCACCATGATTTTCCTGATCGTCATTCGTGCGCTCCGTCCATTTTCAGGTTCTCGGCTTTCATGCGGGGCTGCGCTGGGCGAGGTGGGCCTCGACCGCCTTCAGCAGGCTTTCCTTGGTGAATGGCTTCGTGAGGTACTCGTCCGAGCCCACCATGCGGCCGCGTGCGCGGTCGAAGAGGCTGTCCTTCGAGGAGAGCATGATCACGGGCGTGGCGCGGTGCTTGCCGTTCTTCTTGATCAGCGCGCAGGTCTGGTAGCCGTCCAGGCGCGGCATCATGATGTCCACGAAGATGAGGTCGGGCTGGTGGTCGGCGATCTTGGCGAGTGCGTCGAATCCGTTGTCCGCGAGGATGACCTGGCAGCCGGCCTGCATGAGGAATATCTCCGCGCTACGCCGGATCGTGTTGCTGTCGTCGATGACCATCACGCGCACGCCCGCGAGGTTCTTGGAATCCGCCACGCTTCCCTCGATGTGGTTGCCCGCTGCATCGGGAAGATGAACGCCGCGCCGCCTGAAGCAACCGGGCCGCCCAATCTATTCCTTTTGCGCTGGCAAGACAACTTTCCGCTGCCAAAACAATTGCTAAACAGTATCTCCTAAAGCTCTTTCGATATGGGCCGAAATCAGAATTCGACCATCTCGAAATCTTCCTTGCGGGCGCCGCATTCGGGGCAGCACCATCCCGCGGGAATGTCCTCCCAGCGGGTGCCGGCGGCGATGCCATCCTCGGGCCATCCCTCGGCTTCGTCGTAGACGAGGCCGCATGCGAGGCAGCGCCACATCCGGAAGGATTTAGGTTGAGGCTGTTGTTCTGGTTGAGGCGCGGGAGAAGGCATGGGCGAACGCGTCGTCGGTTGAGTAGAATGCGTGTTGTCGGGTACGCGCGCTCCCTGCAGCATCGTAGGGCCCTCGATTGGCGCGTGCAACGCGGGCCGGATTTCAAGTGTAACCCCCCGCCCAACCCCGCTCCCGCCGCCCATGAACGAACCCGTCGCCTCCCTGCCCGCCGTCCTCACTTTCGCCGCCACCGACCCCACCAGCGGCGCGGGGCTGCAGGCCGACCTGCTCGCCCTGGCGAGCATGGGCTGCTACCCGCTTTCGGTGGTGACCGCGCTCACCGTGCAGGACACCGCCGGCGTGGAATCCTTCCTCGCGATCGATCCCGACTGGGTGGCCGACCAGGCGCGCTGCATCCTGGAGGACATGCCGGTGGCCGCGTTCAAGATGGGGATGCTCGGCTCCACCGAGATCGTGACCGTGGTGGCCGAGATCGTGTCGGACTACCCGGACGTGCCGCTGGTGCTCGATCCCGTGCTTTCCTCGGGGCGGGGCGACCATTTCGCGGGCGAGGACATGGTGTCGGCGATCCGCGAGCTGCTCGTGCCGCAGAGCACCGTCGTCACGCCCAACATCCCGGAGCTGCGCCGGCTCGCAGGCGAGGACGACAACGACGAGGCGGGCAACGCCGAGTGCGCGCAGGCCCTCCTCGACAGCGGCTGCGAGTACGTGCTCGTCACCGGGACGCACGATTCGACGCCGGACGTGGTGAACACGCTCTACCACCGCGGCGGCGTCGTTCGTGCCGACACGTGGCAGCGGCTTCCGGGCAGCTACCACGGCTCGGGCTGCACGCTCGCCGCGGCGCTCGCGGCCAATCTCGCGCGCGGCCTCGACATCGGGGACGCGGCGTACGAAGCGCAGGACTACACGTGGCATGCGCTTTCGCGCGCGTTCCGCCCGGGCATGGGCCAGCACCTGCCCGACCGGCTCTTCTGGGCCCGCGAAGGCCACGAGGAACGCGATGAATGAGGCGCGCGGCCGCCTGCGCGGCCTGTACGCGATCACGCCCGAGGGCCTCGACACGGGCACGCTGCTCGCGCGCGTCGAGCAAAGCCTCGCCGGCGGCGCCTCGCTCGTCCAGTACCGCGCGAAGTCCGTGGCACCCGGCGTGGCGCTCGAGCAGGCGCGCGCGATCTCGAAGGCCTGCCGCTCGCACGGCGCCCTCTTCATCGTGAACGACTCGGTGGAGCTTGCCGCGGCAAGCCAGGCGCATGGCGTGCACCTGGGCCGCGAGGATGCCGACCCGCGCGCCGCTCGCGCCGCGATGCCCTCGGCGATCATCGGCGTGTCGTGCTATGCCGATGCCTCGCTCGCGGCACGAGCCGCCCGCACCGGGGCCGATTACGTCGCGGTGGGAAGCGTGTTCCCTTCGGCCACCAAGCCGGGCGCGCAACGCGCCGCCCTCGCGTGCATCGGCGCGGCGCGCGAGGCAAGCGGGCTGCCGGTGGCGGCGATCGGCGGCATCACGCCCGGCAATGCGCCGCAGGCGATCGCGGCCGGCGCGGACATGGTCGCCGTGATCTCGGCGCTGTTCGAGTCGCCCGACATCGCCGCCACCGCGCGCGCCTTCGCGCGCTCATTCGAATCCGGGAGCCAGGTCCATGGCGAGCCGCAACGCCGAGCTGTTTGAGCGATCGCAGCGTTTGATCCCGGGCGGCGTGAACTCGCCCGTGCGGGCCTTCCGCGCCGTCGGCGGCACGCCGCCTTTCATCCGCGAAGGCCGCGGCTCGCGCATCTTCGACGAGGACGGCCGCGAATACATCGACTACGTGGGCTCGTGGGGGCCGCTCATCCTCGGCCATGCGCATCCGGCGGTCGTCGACGCCGTGGCGCGCACCGCTCGATCGGGGCTTTCGTTCGGCGCGCCCACGGCGCTCGAGCTGGAGATGGCCGAGCTCCTCACCTCGAGCCTTCCGTCGCTCGAGCAGGTGCGGCTGGTGAGCTCGGGCACCGAGGCGGTGATGAGCGCGCTTCGCCTGGCGCGCGGGCACACGGGACGTTCGCTGATCGTGAAGTTCGAGGGTTGCTACCACGGCCACAGCGACTTCCTGCTGGTGAAGGCGGGATCGGGCGCGCTCACCTTCGGCAATCCCACGTCCGCGGGCGTCCCCGCCGAGCTCACCTCCCACACGCTCGTGCTCGACTACAACGACCCGCAGCAGGTCGAGGACGCATTCGCGAAGTTCGGCGACACGATCGCCGCGGTGGTGCTCGAGCCGGTCGCGGGAAACATGAATTTCGTGCGGCCGGGAGACGATTTCATCCAGGGGCTGCGCCGCCTTTGCTCGAAGCACGGCACCGTGCTGATCTTCGACGAGGTGATGACGGGCTTTCGCGTGGGGCCGCGCGGCGCGCAGGGCATCTTCGGCGTGGATCCCGACCTCACGACGCTCGGCAAGGTGATCGGCGGCGGCATGCCCGTAGGCGCTTTCGGCGGCCGGCGCGAGATCATGCGCAAGCTGGCGCCCGAGGGTCCCGTGTACCAGGCGGGCACGCTCTCGGGCAATCCGGTGGCGGTGAGCGCCGGGCTCGCCACGCTGCGCGAGGTGCTGGCGCCCGGATTCTTCGACGCGCTCTCGCGCACGACGACGCGCCTGGCCGACGGGCTCGCCGAGGAAGCGCGCATCGCGGGCGTGCCCTTCAGCGCCGCGAGCCTGGGCGGCATGTTCGGCCTCTTCTTCCGCGCCTCGCCGCCGCGCTCGTTCGCCGAGGTGATGCAGTGCGACGCGGAAGCGTTCAAGCGCTTCTTCCACGCGATGCTCGCCGCGGGCGTGTACCTCGCGCCGTCGGCCTACGAGGCGGGATTCGCGAGCGCGGCGCACACCGCCGCAGACGTCGACGCGACGCTCTCGGCGGCGCGCCGCGCGTTCGGGGCCCTTCACCCCTAGGCGGATGCGCATCATCCCTTCGCGGGCGCGGCTCGCGGGCCTGGGGCTCACCTTCGCGGCGATCGTCATCCTCGCGCTCGCCGTGGTGGTCCTGATCGACCAGGACGAGGAGTCGCGCGTGCGCCGCGAAGTCGTCGTGGCGCAGCGCGTGAAGGACGACCTTTACGCGCTGCGCGGCTACCTCGTGGAGCTGCGCTTCGCGGCGCGGCTGGGCGCGCGCACCGGTGACCGCGCCGCGTTCCGCAACATCGACAAGCGTGCGCTCGACGTCGAGCGCGCGCTCGCCACGCTCGATGCGCTGCCGGCCGACAACGCGCAACCCTCGGGCCTCGCCCAGGTCGCGACCGCCGCGCGCCTGCTCGCGATGAACGCGCGCTCCGTGTCCGGCACCCGCGCCGCGCACGGGACGGAGGCGGCCCTCGCGCTCGCCGAGCAGGTGGAGCTGCTCACCAACGAAGCCACCGAGAGCCTGGACCGCGCCATCGCGCAGCAGACGCAGCGCATCGACGACCGCACCGAGGCGCAGCTCGAGGTGGGGGACCGGCTTCGCAGGTACATCTCGGGCCTGGTGGTCCTGGCGGTGGCGGTGCTCGGGACGCTGTTCGCAGCCTACCGCCGCGCGCAGCTGCGCGAGCGCGCCGCGCAGCGCAAGGTCGAGCAGCTCGCGCACTTCGATTCCGTGACGGGGCTGCCGAACCGCACGTTGCTCGCCGATCGCCTGGGCCAGGCCCTGTCGCGCGCCCGGCGCGACCGCTCGGGCGTGGCCGTGCTCCTCTTCGACCTCGACGGCTTCAAGGCCGTGAACGACACGTGGGGGCACGCCGCCGGCGATCGCGTGCTCGCCGAGGTGGCGCGCCGCTCGCGCGGCGCCGTGCGCGCATCCGACACGGTGGGGCGGCTGGGCGGCGACGAGTTCCTCGCGATCCTTCCCGAGGCCTCGCTCGACGGGGCGCTCGCCGTGGCCGAGAAGCTGCGCGAGGCGTTGGCCGCACCGTATCCTCTCGAGGGCGCCACGGCGCACCTTTCCGCGAGCGTCGGCGTGAGCCTCTTCCCCGACCACGGGGATGACGGCGAAGCCCTGCAGCGCACCGCCGATGCGGCGCTCTACCAGGCCAAGCGCGAGGGAAGGAACCGCACGGTCGCGGCGGGAATGCCCGCGCCGGCGGGGGTGATGAATGCCGCGTGAAGCGTTACTGCAGGCCCGAGATGTACTCGACCACCGCCTTCATGTCGTTCTCCGACAGGCGTGCGGCGATGGGCTGCATCACGTCGCTCGCTCGCGTGCCCGTCGCGTAGGCCTTGAGCCAGCCCATCAGCATCTCGGGATACTGGCCCGCGAGCCGCGGATACTGCGCCGGGATCCCGTGGCCGCCCGCGCCGTGGCAGCCCGCGCAAGCGGGAACGCCCAGCTGCTTGTCGCCCGCGCGCCAGATCTTCTGCCCGGCGAGTGCCCGCGCCTTGTCGCGCGCCGCCGAGTGCACCGGCTTCTGCATCTCGAAGTAGGCGCCGACGCTGCGCATGTCCTCGGGCGAAAGGCCCGCGGCCATGCCCTGCATGATCGGGTTCTGGCGCGCGCCCGACTTGAAGCGCGCGAGCTGCGCGGCGATGTATTCCTGGTGCTGCGCGGCGAGGTGGGGCTGCGTGGGGACCGGGCTCATGCCGTTCGCGCCGTGGCATGCCGCGCACACGGTCGTGGCGATCTGCTGCCCCCGCTGCAGGTCGGGTTTGGTGGGGGCCGCGGGCTCGGCCGCGCCCGCGGCGCTTGCGTAGACTAGCGCCATGAGCCCGGCAAAACCGGTGAGGACGCGCATTCGGGAACCTCGCGAGAAAGACGGAAAGCGTGAAACCGCGAATTCTAGCGTAGCGCGCGGTCCCGCGCCCAAGCCGGCGCGCGAAAGGTCGCTTCCGCTGCACAAGGCCGCCTACAGCCTCTCGGTCCACGATCCGCGCGAGCTGCCGCCCCCGGGCGTGCCCGAGATCGCCTTCGCGGGGCGCAGCAACGCGGGCAAATCGAGCGCGATCAACGCGCTCACGCGGCGGCGCAAGCTCGCGTTCGTGAGCAAGCTGCCGGGGCGCACCCAGCTCATCAACTTCTTCGCGCTCGGCGGCGCGGCCTTCCTCGTGGACCTGCCCGGCTATGGCTATGCGGGCGTGCCCGGCGAGGTGCGGCGGCACTGGGATCTCCTGGTGGGCGATTACGTGGCGAACCGCGAGTCGCTCGCGGCGGTCGTGCTGGTGATGGACATCCGGCATCCGCTCACGCCGCTCGACCTGCGCCTCATCGATTGGCTGCGCGGCGCGCGACGGCCCGTGCATGCATTGCTCACCAAGGCGGACAAGCTCTCGCGCCAGGCCGCCCAGTCGACGCTCGCGAAGGTGCGCAGGCAGCTCGCGACGTTGTGCCCCGGATCGACGGCACAGGCGTTCTCGAGCCTTCGCGGCGAGGGATTGGACGAGGCGGCCGCCGAGCTCACGCGCCTCGTGGAGCGCAAAAACAAAGCCCCGGCTAAAGGGGAGTAAAGCCGGGGCCAAAGATGCCTTAATTGGGATTAAGGCTCCCGCTCAGGGAGGAGAAGCGGGGAAGGAGTAACCCTTCAAGCGATCTGATCGGAGCCCCATGCTAAAGTTCCCGCCCTTTTTCGAGTCCTCGCCATGACCACCCTCGGCCGTTTCCCCGACCGGCGCATGCGGCGCACCCGGCGCGACGATTTCACGCGGCGCCTCGTGCGCGAATCGCGCCTCGCGCCCGAAGACCTCATCCTGCCCGTGTTCATTCGCGAGGGGAGCGCGGTGGTGGAAGCGGTTCCCTCCATGCCCGGCGTCTCGCGGCACAGCATCGACGAGCTGCTGAAGGTCGTCGAGCAAGCGCTCACATTGCGGATTCCGGCGATCACGCTCTTCCCGGTGATCGACACGCCGCTCAAGACGGCGGGCGCCGAGGAGGCCTTCAACCCGCAGGGCCTGGTGCCGCGCTGCATCCGCGAGGTGAAGAAGCGCTTCCCTGAGATGGGCATCGTCACCGACGTGGCGCTCGACCCCTACACGATCCACGGCCAGGACGGCCTCGTGGACTCGACGGGCTACGTGGACAACGACGCGACGCTCCCGGTGCTGCAGAAGCAGGCGCTGTCGCATGCCGAGGCGGGCGCCGACATCGTGGCGCCCTCGGACATGATGGACGGGCGCATCGGCGCGATCCGCGCCGCGCTCGACGCGCGCAAGCACATCCACGTGCGCATCCTCGCCTACGCGGCCAAGTACGCGTCCGCGTTCTACGGGCCCTTCCGCGACGCGGTGGGCTCGGGCACGAACCTCGGCAAGGGCGACAAGAAGTCCTACCAGATGGACCCGGCGAATTCGGACGAGGCGCTGCACGAGGTGGCGCTCGACCTCGCCGAGGGCGCCGACTACGTGATGGTGAAACCCGCCATGCCTTACCTGGACATCGTGCGGCGCGTGAAGGACCGCTTCGAGGTCCCCACCTTCGTCTACCAGGTGAGCGGCGAGTACGCGATGCTCAAGGCGGCCGGCCAGAACGGCTGGATCGATGCGGACGCGTGCATGATGGAAGCGCTGCTGGGATTCCGGCGCGCCGGGGCCGACGCGATCCTCACCTACTTCGCCCTCGACGCCGCGCGCAGGCTGCGCGAAGCCGGCTAGGGCCGCAGCAGCGCCTCGACTTCCGCCAGCCGCGCGCGCAGCGGCGGCTCGCCCGCGTCGGCGCGCGAGCGCGAACGCTCGTCGTCGCGGTCGAGCACGGTGAGCGTGACGGTCGCGTCCTCCACCTCCAGGCTGAACTGCGGCACTTCCTCCAGGCGGTCGCCGCGGCGCACGCGCCGCGAGCCTTCCTCGAAGCGGTAGCGCTTGTTCACGAGGAACATCGTGAGCGTCTTCGCGTCGTCGGTGTAGAGATGCAGGTTCACGTCGGAGTGCTGGCCCGCGGTGCCGGAGAGCACCGAGCCCACGAGCGCGGGGCGGAAGTCGTCGAGCTCGCGCATCACCTTCACCGCGACCTCGCGCAGGCGCCTCAGGCGCAGCGGCTGCTCGTCCTTCTGGTAGAGCCCCTGGTACTCGCGCAACGCCTCCTCGATCTCCTGGTTGTCGGGCAGGAGGTTCGCCTCGGCGAGGCCTTCCTGGCGCGCGGCCTTGGCCTTGGCGGTGGCGAAGTCGGCGATGCCGTCCTCGGCCATCATGCGCGCGGCCACGTAGGCGAGGTGCCGGCGCAGGTTGCTGTCGCGCCGCGAGCGGTTTTTCGGCATCGACGGGCCTAGAAGATCTGGTTTCTCACTTCCTCCGGCGGGCGGCTGCCGTCGCGCGCGAAGGCGCTGTCGTCGCCGAACGGAGGCTGCGACTCCTGGTAGAAGTACTCCGTGGTCTTGCTCGCCCCGTCGTGCTCGCGCAGGCCCGTGGTGGGGTTGATGTTCACCGCGACCACGCCCGCGGGGGCCGCGAGCTCCGTCTCCGGGACGCCCTTCAGCACCTTCGCGGCATATCCCATCCAGATGGGCAGCGCGGCGACACCGCCCGTCTCGTTGTTGCCGAGGTTGGCGGGCGTATCGAAGCCGATCCAGGCCACCGCCACCAGCTTGTCCTGGAAACCCGCGAACCAGGCGTCCACGTGGTCGTTGGTGGTGCCCGTCTTGCCGGCCAGGTCCTGGCGGCCGAGCGCCATGGCCTTCGCGCCGGTGCCGTAGCGAACCACGTCGCGCATCAGCGTCGTCATGAGGAAGGCGTTGCGCTCGTCGATCACGCGCTCGGCGTCCTCGCCCGCCACTTCGGGCTTGGCCGCGTAGAGGGCCTCGCCCTTGTTGTTCTCGATCCGGGAGATGAACCAGGGCTTCACGCGGTAGCCGCCGTTGGCGAACACCGCGTACGCCGAGGCCATCTGCAGCGGAGTCGCCGATCCGGCGCCCAGCGCCATCGTGAGGTAGGCCGGGTGCATGCGCGCCTCGAAGCCGAAGCGCTGGATGTAGTCCTGCGCGTACCCGGTGCCGATCGCCTGGAGCAGGCGGATCGAGACCATGTTCTTGGACTTGGCGAGCGCCGTGCGAAGGCGCATGGGCCCTTCGTACTTGTTGTCGTAGTTGTGGGGCTCCCACAGCTGGCCGCCGGTCTTCGACGCATCGATCACGAACGGCGCGTCATTCAGCACGGTGGCGGGGGTGAAGCCCTTCTCCAGCGCCGCCGAGTAGATGAACGGCTTGAAGCTGGAGCCGGGCTGCCGCCAGGCCTGCGTCACGTGGTTGAACTTGCTCGCGTTGAAGTCGAACCCGCCGGCGAGCGCCAGGATCGCCCCGTTGGCCGGATCGACCGAGACCAGGGCCGCCTCGGCGCGCGGAACCTGGTCGATCGACCAGGCGCCCTTGGGGCCCGCCTCCAGGCGCACGACCGCGCCCCGGCGGATCGCCCGGTCGGGGCTGCGCTCGGCGATCGCCCGCGCGGCGAAGCGAAGGCCCTCGCCGCTCACCGTCGCCTCGTCGCCGCGGCGCAGCATGACGCGCACCTCCTTGGGCGAGGCTTCGAGCACCACCGCCGCCACGAGGTCGTTCACGGGCTCGCGGTCGGCGAGCGCCTCGTCCACCGCGTCCTCGACCTCGGGCCCCCCATCGGGCAGGTCCACGTACGCCTCCGGCCCCCGGTAGCCGTGGCGGTGGTCGTACTCCATGAGGCCGGCCCGCAGGGACGCGTCCGCCGCCTCCTGGTCGCGCCGCTTGATCGTCGTGTAAACCCTGAGGCCGCTCACGTAGGCGGGCTCCCCGTATTGCTCGTAGACCGCCGCGCGGGCCATCTCGGCGATGTAGTCGGCCTTGAACGCGTAGGTATCGCGCTGGTTGGGGTTCAGGTGCAGGGGCTCGGCCAGCGCCTTCTTGTATTGGTCCTCGGAAAGCCAACCCACGTCGCGCATGCGCCGCAGCACGTATTGCTGGCGGGCGACCGCCTTCTTGGGGTTCACGAAGGGATTGGCCCGGGAGGGCGCCTGGGGGAGGCCCGCGAGCAGCGCCGACTCGGCCGGGGTGAGGTCGGCCAGGTTCTTGCCGAAATAGACGTTGGCCGCCGACCCGAACCCATAGGCGCGCTGCCCGAGGAAGATCTGGTTGATGTAGAGCTCGAGGATCTGGTCCTTGGTGAGGTTGGCCTCGATCTTGAAGGCGAGCAGGACCTCCGAGAGCTTGCGGGCGAAGGTCTTCTCCCGGGTGAGGAAGAACGTCCGCGCCACCTGCATGGTGATGGTGCTCGCCCCCTGCAGGCGCCGCCCCTGCAGGTTGGCCATGGCCGCCCGGATGACCCCGCTGTAGTCCACCCCCCCGTGCTGGTAGAACCGGTCGTCCTCGGCGGCCAGGATGGCGGCCTTCATCACCTGCGGGACGTCCTTGATCTTGACCAGCGCCCGCTTTTCCTCGCCGAACTCGCCGATCTGCTCGCCCTCGGCGCTGTAGATGCGCAGCGGCACCTTGGGCCGGTAGTCGGTCAGGACCTCCAGGCTCGGAAGGTTCGGCCACAGGAGCACGACGGTGAGGGCGCCCACCCCCATGCCCACGAGCACCAGGGAAACGGCGATCAGGGCCGGGTAGAACCACCAACGGGAAGTCATGGAGCCTGCGGGCGGCGCGCGGGCGGCGGGGGCCACCGCGCCGGGCGCTTCGAGTTCAATGGACCGGGGCCATTATAGTCGCAGGCAGCACGCTAAGGCCTTGCTACAAAATGCTTTACAGGCCTAGGACTTGTTGCTAGCATCTAAAGTAGATTCTTCGTTTGGGTGCTAACCTTCCACCATGCTTAAAGAAAAATTAGCCGCCCAGTTCGATTTCCTGAAAGCCAAAGCGCCGCCGCTCGTCGGCTGCGATATCAGCTCGTCCTCCGTCAAGATGGTGGAGATCGCCGAGGCGGGCCGTAACGTCTACCGCGTCGAGCGGTACGCGATCGAGCCGCTGCCCAAGGACACGGTGGTGGACGGCAATATCGCGAACATCGAGGCGGCCGGCGAGGCCATCAAGCGCGCCCACAAGGCGCTCGGCTCGCGCATCCGCAACCTCGCCCTCGCCCTGCCCGCCGCGGCCGTGATCACCAAGAAGGTGATCCTGCCGGGCAACCAGCGCGAGGAGGACATGGAGGGCCAGGTCCAGGGCGAGGCGAACCAGTACATCCCCTTCTCCCTCGACGAGGTGAACCTCGACTTCCAGGTCCTGGGCCCGGCGCCCTCGGGCGATGACGAGGTCGAGGTGCTGATCGCCGCTTCGCGCAAGGAAAAGATCGAGGACCGCGTGGCCGCCGCCGAGGCCGCGGGCCTGAAGACCATCGTGATGGACGTCGAGTCCTACTGCGCGCAGACGGCCTTCGAGCTCATCTGCGGCGGCAGCTCCGGCATCTCCGAGAGCGACGTGACGGTGGTGGTCGACATCGGCGCCACGGTCACCCGCGTGACCGTCGTGCACAACGGCCAGACCGTCTACACCCGCGAGCAGCAGATCGGCGGCAACGCGCTCACCCAGGACATCGCACGCCAGTTCGACATGCCGGTCGAGGAGGCCGAGGCCGCCAAGCGCGTGGGCAACCTGCCCGAGAACTTCGGCCCCGACGTCCTGCAGCCGTTCAACGAGAAGATCGTGCTGGAGATCCAGCGCGCCCTGCAGTTCTTCTTCACTTCGACCCAGTTCAACAAGGTCGACCACATCCTGCTCACCGGCGGATGCGCGATGCTCGACGGGCTCGAGGAGATGGTGGCCCAGCGCACCCAGGTGCACACGGTGGTCGCCAACCCGTTCGCCAACATGGCGCTTTCGTCGAAGATCAAGCCGCGCCAGCTCACCATCGACGCCCCGTCGCTCATGGTGGCCTGCGGCCTGGCGATGCGGAGGTTCGACCCGTCATGATCCGCATCAACCTACTTCCCCACCGCGAGGAAAAGCGCAAGCGGCGCCAGCAGCAATTCGGCGTCCTCGCGGGCATCTTCGCGGCGCTCGGCCTGCTCGTCGCGGGCGCGGTATGGCTCTTCCTCGACCAGCAGGAGGAGCAGCAGCGCGCCAACGTCGCCTACATGAAGGGCGAGATCGACAAGCTCGACAAGCAGATCGAGGAGATCCGCAAGATCCGCGAGGAAACCGCCTCGCTGCTCGCCAAGAAGCAGGTGGTCGAGGGCCTGCAGAGCAACCGCTCGGAGCCGGTCCAGCTGCTCGACCAGCTGCTGCGCCAGCTGCCCGAGGGCGTGTACCTCAAGCAGGTGAAGCAGACCGGGCCCAAGGTCAACATCGTGGGCTATGCGCAGTCCAACGCGCGCGTCTCCACGCTGATGCGCAACCTCGGCGCCTCGCCCTACCTCGAGAACCCGGAGCTCGTGGAGATCAAGGCCGTTCCCGCGCCGGACAAGTCGAATAACCGGGTGAACGAGTTCAACATGAACATCTCGATCAAGCGCGCCGCGCCCGAAGAGAGGAAGGGCGCGCCGACCAAGGGCGGGCCGGCCAAGGTCGCGGGGGCCACATGAAGCTCGATGACCTGAGGAACCTAGACCCGAAGCAGCCGGGCAACTGGCCCTGGCCGGTGAAGGCCGGCGCCTTCCTGATCATCTTCATCCTCATCCAGGTCGGCGCGTACATCCTGCTGTGGCAGTCGCAGGTCGACGCGATCGAGAGGGGGCGCAACGACGTCGCCAAGCAGAAGGAAGTCTTCCTCGAGAAGAAGAAGCTCGCGGTGAACCTCGACGCGTACAAGCAGCAGCGCGCCGAGATCGAGCAGGCGTTCGGCGCCCTGCTCAAGCAGCTGCCCAACAAGAGCGAGATGGACGCGCTGCTGATCGACATCAACCAGGCCGGCCTCGGGCGCGGCCTCGCCTTCGACCTCTTCAAGCCGGCGGCCACGGAGAACTTCACGGAGTTCTACGCGGAGCTGCCCGTCAACATCAAGGTGACCGGCAACTACCACGACCTCGGCGCCTTCGCGAGCGACGTGGCGAAGATGCCCCGCATCGTGCTGCTCACCGACGTGAAGCTCGACCCGCCCGGGCCCAACGGCCAGCTGTCCATGGAGGCGGTCGCCAAGACGTACCGCTACCTCGACGAGGAAGAAGTCGCCAAGCAGCGCAAGGCGGCCAAGGAAAAGACGGCGCCCAAGAAGGGAGGCAAGTAGATGAAGCGTCTCCTAGTGCCGGCCGCCTTGGCGCTGGCAACCGCGGGGTGCAGCTCCGAGATCGACGACCTCAAGCAGTTCGTGCGCGAGTCCGACAAGAACCTGCCCCGGCGCGTCGAGCCCCTTCCGGCGGTGAAGCCGTTCGAGCCGTTCACCTACGAGGGCTTCGACCTGCCCGACCCGTTCAAGCCGCGCAAGCTCGCCGCGCCGAAGGAAGGGGGCGGCGGCGGCGTCGCGCCCGACCTGAACCGCCGCAAGGAGCCCCTCGAGGCCTTCCCGCTGGAGCAGCTGAAGATGGTGGGCACGCTTTCCCAGGGCAACGACACGTACGCCCTGGTGCGGGCCGACAAGACGCTCTACCGGGTGAAGAAGGGCAACTACATGGGCCAGAACTTCGGGCTCATCACGGACGTGAACGACAACGAGATCAAGCTGAAGGAAATCGTCCAGGACAGCGCCGGTGATTGGGCCGAGCGGCAGAGCGTCTTGCCGCTGCTGGAGGAAACCGGCAAAGGGGAAAGAAAGTGATAACAACGCTGCGTATCGCAACCCGAGGCATCGGCGGCATCCTTGCCGCCCTCGCGCTCGTCCTCGCCGCCCCGCTCGCGTGGGGCCAGGCCGGCGCGAAGAACGCCGTCGAGTCGATCAACTTCTCGCAGATCCAGGGCGGGAAGATCATCGTGAAGATCGGCATGAAGGAGGCGCTCGCGGCCGTGCCGCAGGGCTTCGCGGTGAGCAACCCGCCGCGCATCGCCATCGACCTGCCCGACACGGCCAATGCCGTGGGGCGCACCCAGGTCGAGGCCGGCGAAGGCGACCTGAAAAGCGTCTCGATCGTCCAGACGGCCAACCGCACGCGCCTGGTCATGAACCTCGCGCGCACCCTCACCTACACGCAAGCCATCGACGGCAAGCTCCTCCTCGTCACGATCGACGCCTCGCAGGCGGCCGCCGGTTCGGGCGCCGTGGCGACGGCGCCTACGGCCGGCGCCACCCTGTTCGCCGAGCCGGCTGCCGGCGAGAAGGTCCGCTTCAACCTGCGCGACGTGGACTTCCGCCGCGGCCAGGCCTCGGAAGGCCGCGTGGTGGTGGACCTCTCCTCGGCCAGCATCGGAATCGACATCCGCCAGCAGGGCCGCCAGCTCGTGATCGACTTCATCAACACCAACGTGCCGCGCAACCTCGTGCGGCGCCTGGACGTCGGCGACTTCGGCACCCCGGTGCGCTTCGTCGACACGTTCGAGCAGGCCGGCAACGCGCGCATGGTGATCGAGCCGCGCGGCATCTGGGAGTACTCGGCCTACCAGACCGACACCCAGTTCATCGTCGAGGTGAAGCCGGTCAAGGAAGACCCGAACCGCCTCGTGCAGAGCTCGACGCCGGGCTACTCGGGCGACAAGCTCTCGCTCAACTTCCAGAACGTCGAGGTGCGCGCGGTCCTGCAGGTGATCGCCGACTTCACGGGCCTGAACATCATCACCAGCGACACGGTGGGCGGCAACCTCACGCTGCGCCTGAAGGACGTCCCGTGGGACCAGGCGCTCGACATCATCCTGCAGGCCAAGGGCCTGTCGAAGCGCAAGAACGGCAACGTGGTGCTGATCGCCCCGACCGACGAGCTCGCCGCCAAGGAGAAGCTCGCGCTCGAGGCGCAGAACGCCGTGGGCGACCTGGAGCCGGTGCGCACCGAGTCGTTCGCGCTCTCCTACGCCAAGGCCGAGGACCTGAAGAAGCTGCTCACCGACAAGGACAACAAGGTCCTGTCCAAGCGCGGCAGCGCCACCATCGACGAGCGCACCAACACGCTCTTCATCCAGGACACGGGCGGGCGCCTCGAAGAGGCCCGCCGCCTGGTGCTGCAGCTCGACGTCCCGGTGCGCCAGGTGCTGATCGAGGCGCGCATCGTGATCGCCGACGACAAGTGGGGCCGGCAGCTGGGCGCGCGCTTCGGCACGCAGTCCGCGTTCAACACCAGCAACTACAACGTGGGCGTCTCGGGCTCGCTGCTGGATACGGTGAACCCGCTGTCCAACAACCCGGCCTCGCGCGGCTCGTCGTCGCTCACCTACAACGGCGGCAACCCGAGCCTGCTGTTCCCGATCCCGCCCGGCATCGGCACGATCCCGATCGGCGCGCAGCCCGAGCAGCTCAACGTGAACCTGCCGGTGGTGGGCGCCGCCGGCCAGCTCGCCCTGTCGATCCTCAACCTCGGCAGCGGCAACCTCGTGAACGTCGAGCTCTCCGCGCTGGAAGCCGACAACCGCGGCAAGGTGGTCTCCAGCCCGCGCGTGATCACGGCCGACAAGAAGAAGGCGGTGATCTCGCAGGGCACGGAGATCCCGTACCTCACGGCCGCGGCGAGCGGCGCCACCACGGTGGCGTTCAAGCCCGCGGTGCTCGAGCTTTCGGTCACCCCGCGCATCACGCCGGACGACCGCATCATCATGGACCTCGAGGTGAAGAAGGACTCGGTGGGCCAGGTGTTCTCGGGCATCCCGTCCATCGACACCAAGAAGGTCAACACGCAGGTGCTGGTCGACAACGGCGACACGATCGTGCTGGGCGGCATCTTCGAGCAGGAGACCCGCACGACGGTCACCAAGGTGCCGTTCCTCGGCGACCTGCCGTTCCTCGGCGTGATCTTCCGCAACACGCAGAAGACCGACGACAAGACCGAGCTGCTGATCTTCGTCACGCCCAAGATCGTCAAGGACACGCTCACCATTCGCTGAACGCGGTCCCGAGCCAATCCTCCAGCCCCGGTCCACCGGGGCTTTTTTTTCGCTATCCTCGGCCGATGGGGAACACGCGATGGGCCACGGAAACCTCTTCCTGGTCGGCATGATGGGCGCCGGAAAGACCACGCTGGGCAAGGCGCTCGCGCGCCGCACGGGCCGCGAGTTCGTCGACACCGACCGCTTGCTGGTGGAGCGCACCGGCGTGCCGGTCGCGACCATCTTCGAGATCGAGGGCGAGGCGGGCTTCCGGCGGCGCGAATCGGCGCTGCTCGCCGAGGTGGCCGCCGGGAACGACCGCGTGGTGGCCACGGGCGGCGGCATCGTGCTCGCGCCGGAGAACCGCCAGGTCATGCGCGAGTCCGGCACGGTGGTCTACCTGCATGCGCGCATCGAACGGCTCTGGGAGCGAACCCGGCACGACAGCTCGCGCCCGCTGCTCGCCACGCCCGACCCGCGCGCCACGCTCGCCTCGCTCGCCGTCCAGCGCGATCCGCTCTACCGCGAGGCCGCCCACGTCGTCGTGGAAACCGGCACGCAGGCCGCGAGGACGCTCGTCGAGCGGGTCCTCGCCGCCCTGCGCGCGCACGAGGAGCCGAAAGCTCCATGAGCGCGACGATGTTGCGCGTCGAGCTGGGCGAACGCTCCTACCCGATCCACATCGGCACGGGACTCATCGACGACCCGGCGCTCTTTGCGCCGCACGTGTCGGGCCGGCTCGCGCCCGTCATCACCAACACGACGGTCGCGCCGCTCTATGCCGCGCGCCTCGAGAAGACGCTCGCCGCCGCGGGCGCCCGGACGCTGCGCATCGCGCTGCCCGACGGGGAGGCGCACAAGGACTGGCGCGCCCTCGATGCGGTGTATCGCGGGCTGCTGGAGGCGCAGGCCGACCGCGCGAGCGTGCTCGTCGCGCTGGGCGGCGGCGTGGTGGGCGACATCGCGGGCTTCGCGGCGGCCACCTACCAACGCGGCATCGCGCACCTGCAGGTGCCCACCACGCTGCTCGCGCAGGTCGATTCGTCGGTGGGCGGCAAGACGGCCATCAACCACGAGCTCGGCAAGAACATGATCGGCGCGTTCCACCAGCCCTGCGCGGTGGTGGCCGACACCTCGGTCCTCGCCACGCTGCCGCCGCGCGAATATGCGGCCGGGCTCGCGGAGGTCGTGAAGTACGGGGCCATTTCGGATCTCGGCTTCCTCGGGTGGATCGAGAAGAACGCGCCCTCGCTCGCCGCGCGCGAGGCCGCGGCGCTCGCGCACGTGATCCACCGCTCGTGCGAGATCAAGGCCGAGGTCGTGGCGCGCGACGAGCGGGAGTCGGGCGCGCGCGCGCTCCTCAACTTCGGCCACACGTTCGGGCACGCGATCGAATCGGCCGCCGGTTACGGGACGCTGCTGCACGGCGAGGCCGTGGCCATCGGGATGGCGCTTGCGGCGCGCTACTCGGCGGCCCATGGCCGCATCGGCGCGCAAGACGCCGAGCGCCTCGTGGCGCTGCTGCGCCGCCTCGGGCTTCCCGTGGCGCCCCCACGACTGCCGCTCGCCGCGTGGCTCGAATACATGGGGCGCGACAAGAAGAACGTGGGCGGGCGCATCACGCTCATCCTGCTGGACGCGCTGGGCCGCGCCGCCATCGTGAAGGACGCCCCGCAGGCGAGCCTCGAGGCGTTCCTCGCGGCCGCCTAGGCGCCGGTGGCGCGCTCGAGGCGGCGCAGGAAGACGCCCATCTCCTTGGCCGCCTGCTTGTCCCCGCGCGCTTGTGCGGCCTCGATGCCGCTGCGGTAGGCCTGCACGGCCCCGGCAGGGTCGCCTGAGGCCTCCAGCGCCTTGCCCAGCAGTTTCCACGCCGCGGAGTATTGCGGGTCCTGGGCCACGGCAGCGCGCAGGTGCCCGGCGGCCCGGGCCGGCTCCCCCGCCTTGAGGTAGTGCATCCCGAGGCTGAAGCGCAGCAGCGCGCTATCTTTCCCCGCGGCGAGCAGGGCCTCGAAGCGCTCGGCCGGGTCCATGGCAATCACGGTATCATGCCCCGAGGCGCGCTCGACGCGCGCCGCGCTTCTTTCCATACGCCAACTCCAGGGGGTTTCGATGCGCATGCTCCGGATCGCAGCATTGGCCATTCTCGCGGCCGCGGCATCGCTCGGCGCGGCGGCAAAGGAGCGCGAGATCGCCATCGGGCTGCAGGCGGCGATCACGTCGATCGACCCGCACTACCACAACCTTTCGCCCAACAACTCGCTGCTGCTGCACATCTACGAGCCGCTGGTGAAGCGCGACGCGAACGGCAAGCTCTCGCCCGGCCTCGCGGTGTCGTGGCGCGCCGTGGACGACCTCACGTGGGAATTCAAGCTTCGCCGCGGCGTGAAGTTCCACGACGGCACGCCTTTCACGGCCGAGGACGTGGTCGCCACCTACAAGCGCGTGCCCAACGTGCCCAACAGCCCCTCCTCGATGGCCACGTTCGTGAAGCCCATCGTGGAGACGAAGATCGTCGATCCCTACACGCTGGTCTTCAAGACGGCCGCGCCGCACGTGCTCATGCCGAGCGACCTCGCCAGCGTGTACATCATCCCGAAGGCGGTGGCGCAGAAGGCCACCACCGAGGACTTCAACTCCGGCAAGGCCGCGATCGGCACCGGCCCCTACAAGTTCGAGGAGTACGTCCCCAACCAGAAGGTCGTGCTCAAGGCCAACTACGGCTACTGGGGCGGCGAGGAGCCGTGGGACCGCGTGACCTTCAAGATCCTCTCCAACCCCGCCGCCCGCGTCGCGGCGCTCCTCTCGGGCGACGTGCAGATGATCGAGACGGTGCCCACCGCCGACATCGCGAAGCTCTCGGGCGATCCCAAGTTCAAGCTGGTGGACAAGGTCACCAACCGCGTGATCTACGTGCATTTGAACCAGTGGAGCGACAAGCCGCCGCCCTTCGTGACCGCCAAGGACGGCTCGCCGCTCGAGAAGAACCCGTTCAAGGACGCGCGCGTGCGCAAGGCGTTGTCCATCGCCATCAATCGCGAGGCGATCGCCGACCGCATCATGGAGAAGAAGGCGGTGCCCGCCGGCCAGCTGCTGCCGGATTCCTTCCCGGGCACCAGCCGCAAGCTCAAGCCCCCGAAATACGACCCCGAGGGCGCGAAGAAGCTGCTCGCCGAGGCGGGCTACCCGAACGGCTTCGCGCTCACGATCCACGGCACCAACAACCGCTACATCAACGACGACAAGATCGCGCAGGCGATCGCGCAGTTCTACTCGCGCATCGGCCTGGACGCGAAGGTCGAGACGATGCCCTCGAGCGTGTACTTCACGCGCGCCACCAAGGGCGAGTTCGGTTACATGCTGCTCGGCTGGGGCACGGAATCGAACGAGCAGGGCTCCAGCCTGCGCTCGCTGCTCGCCACCCAGGACCTCGCCAGGGGCATGGGCGTCACCAACCGCGCGCACTACTCCAACCCGGTCCTCGACAAGCAGATCACCGACGCGCTCATGACCATGGACGACAGGAAGCGCGAGGCCATGATCGAGCAGGCCGCCGAGACCGCCATGAACGACACGGCGCTCATCCCGATCCACTTCGAGGTGAGCACCTGGGCGACCGCCGCGGGCTTGCGCTACAACGCACGCGTGGACCAGTACACGCTCGCCATGGACCTCAAGCCCGCGCGCTGAAGGCGCGCCCGACGCCGATGCTCGCGTTCACGGCACGCCGCCTGGGGCAGAGCCTCTTCGTCCTGGTGACGATGTCTTTCCTGGTGTTCCTCGGCGTCTACCTGATCGGCAATCCGGTCGAGCTGCTGGTCAACCCGCAGGCCGACGAGGTCGAGCGGCTGCGCGCGACGGCCGCCCTGGGCCTGGACAAGCCGTTCCTCGAGCAGTACGCGACCTTCATCGTGCGCGCCTTCCAGGGCGACCTGGGACGCTCCTTCGTCTACAACATTCCCGCGATCCAGCTGATCCTCGACAAGCTGCCCGCCACGCTCGAGCTCGCCGGCGTGGCGATGGCGCTCGCGGTGGCGTTGGGCATCCCGCTGGGCCTCGTGGCGGGGTTGAAGCCCGAGTCGTGGATCGGCCGCACCATCATGGCGGGCTCGATCCTCGGCTTCAGCCTGCCCACTTTCTGGGTGGGCCTCGTGCTCATCATGGTGTTCTCCGTGGAGCTCGGGTGGCTGCCCCCGAACGGCCGCGGCGAGACGGTCATGCTGCTCGGCGTGCCGGTGAGCTTCCTCACGTGGGATGGGCTGCGCCACCTCGCGATGCCCGCGGCGAACCTCGCGCTCTTCAAGCTCTCGCTGCTGGTGCGCCTCACACGATCGGGCACGCGCGAGGCGCTGCTGCAGGACTACGTGAAGTTCGCGCGCGCCAAGGGGCTGCCGGCGCGCCGCGTGATCGGCGTGCACGTGCTGAAGAACATCCTCATTCCCATCGTCACCGTGATCGGCCTGGAGCTGGGCTCGGTGATCGCCTTCGCGGTGGTGACGGAATCCATCTTCGCGTGGCCGGGCAGCGGCAAGCTCCTCATCGACTCCATCAACCAGCTCGACCGGCCCGTGATCGTGGCCTACCTCCTCGTCACCGTCGGGATCTTCATCGCCATCAACTTCGTGGTCGACGTGGCGTATTCGATGCTCGACCCGCGCGTGCGCCTGGGCGCGGCCGCCGCGGCCCACTGACGATGCGCATCCCCGCGGAAGAAGCCGCCTTCGCGGCGGCGCAGGCGCCCACCGAGTCGCCGTGGCGGCGCTTCGCGGCGGAATTCGCGCAGAGCCGCCTGGCACTCGCCGGCCTCGCGGTCTTCGCCGTGATCGCGCTCGTGGCGATCGCCGCCCCCGTGATCTCGCCGCAGAACCCGTACGACCTCGCCCAGCTCGACGTGCTCGATTCGAAGCTCTCCCCGGGCGAGCAATCGGCCGCGGGCAAGACCTACTGGCTCGGCACCGACGACCAGGGGCGCGACATGCTCTCGGGCATCTTCTACGGGCTGCGCATCTCGCTCTCGGTGGGCATCGCGAGCACCGTGATCGCGCTCGCGCTGGGCCTCGTGCTGGGCCTCGCCGCGGCCTACTTCGACGGCTGGGTCGACGCGGTGGTGATGCGCGTGGCCGACATCCAGCTCTCCTTCCCGGCGATCCTGATCGCGCTGGTGCTGCTCGCGGTGATGGGCCAGGGCGTGGGCAAGATCATCGCGGCCCTCGTGACGGTGCAGTGGGCGTACTACGCGCGCACGGTGCGCTCGGCCGCGCTCGTGGAGCGCGAGAAGGAGTACATCGAGGCGGCGCGCGCGCTGGCGCTTTCGCAACCGCGCATCGTGTTCCGCCACCTGCTGCCCAACTGCCTGCCCCCGCTCATCGTCGTGGCGACGGTGCAGGTTGCGCACGCCATCTCGCTCGAGGCCACGCTCTCGTTCCTCGGCCTGGGGCTGCCCATCACCGAGCCCTCGCTCGGCCTGCTCATCGCCAACGGGTTCCAGTACCTGCTGTCGGGCAAGTACTGGATCAGCTTCTATCCGGGCCTCGCGCTGCTGGCCACCATCGGCTCCATCAACCTCGTGGCCGACCAGCTTCGCGACGTCCTCAACCCGAGGCTGCGCAAGTGAGCGCGCCACTCCTCGACGTCGAAGGCCTGCGCACGCATTTCTTCACGCGCGAGGGCGTGGTGAAGGCGGTGGACGACGTGAGCCTGCGGCTGGAACGCGGCCGCATCCTGGGCCTGGTGGGCGAGTCGGGCTCGGGCAAGTCCATGACCGGCTACTCGATCCTGGGCCTCGTCGACCCGCCGGGACGCATCGTGGAAGGGCGCATCGCGCTGAACGGCCTCGAGCTCACGACGCTGGGCCAGGAAGGCTGGCGGAAGCTCCGCGGCGAGCGCATCGCGATGATCTTCCAGGACCCGATGATGACGCTCAACCCGGTGCTGCGGATCGACACGCAGATGGTCGAGGCGGTCCTCGCGCACCAGCGCATCCCGCGTTCCGCGGCGCTCGAGCGCTGCCGCGACGCGCTCGAGCGCGTCGGCATCGCCTCGCCCGGGGAGAGGCTGCGCGCCTACCCGCACCAGTTCTCCGGCGGCATGCGCCAGCGCGTGGCCATCGCGATCGCGATCCTCAACCGTCCCGACCTCATCATCGCCGACGAGCCCACCACCGCGCTCGACGTCACGGTGCAGGGGCAGATCCTCTCGGAAATGCAGTCGCTCTGCCGTGAGTCGGGAACCGGGCTCATCTGGATCACGCACGACCTCTCGGTGGTGGCGGGGCTCGCCGACGACATCAGCGTCATGTACGCCGGGCGCGTGGTGGAGTCGGGGCCGGTGGACGACGTGCTCGACCGCCCGATGCATCCCTACACGCGGGGGCTGCTGGACTCGGTGCCCAGCCGCAACGCGCCGGGCGCGCCCCTGTCCCAGATCCGCGGCATGACGCCGTCGCTGCTCGGCCTGGGCGAAGGCTGCGCGTTTCGCACGCGCTGCTCGCGCGCCGTGGACGCCTGCCGCGCCACCCCGGCCGCGCGCTCGCCCGCGGCGGGACGGTCGCTGCGGTGCGTGAACCCGGTGCCATGAGCGCCTCGCCCGCCCTGGTCGAGCTGCGCGGCATCACCAGGCGCTTCGGCGCCGTGCGCGCCGTGGACGGCGTGAGCCTCGAAGTGCGCGCCCGCGAGGTCGTGGGCCTGGTGGGCGAGTCGGGCTGCGGCAAGTCCACGCTGGGGCGCATCGTCTCGCGGATTCTCGAGCCCACCGCGGGAGAGCGCCTCTGGAAAGCGCGCCCCTATCGGGAGTACGAGGGCAACGGGGCGCGCGCCGAGCGCCTCGCGATCCAGATGATCTTCCAGGACCCGTACGCCTCGCTCAACCCGCGCATGCGCATCGTGGACATCGTGGGCGAGGCGCCCGTCGTGCACGGCCTCATCGCCGCGGCCGAGCGCGCGCAGTACGTGGCGAGCCTGCTCGCGCGCGTCGGCATGGACGCCTCCCTCATGCGCCGCTTTCCCCACCAGTTCTCCGGCGGGCAGCGCAGCCGCATCGGCATCGCGCGCGCGCTCGCGGTGAAGCCGCTCTTCCTCGTCTGCGACGAAGCGGTGGCCGCGCTCGACGTCTCTATCCAGGCCCAGGTGCTCAACCTCTTCATGCGGCTGCGCGAGGAGCTCGCCCTCACGTATCTCTTCATCAGCCACGACCTGGGCGTCGTGCGCCACTTGTCCGACCGCGTCGTCGTGATGTACCTGGGGCGCGTCGTGGAATCCGGGCCGACCGCCGAGCTCTACGCGAAGCCCAACCATCCGTACACCCAGGCGTTGATCGCCGAAGTGCCGCGCATCGACGCACGCCATCGCGCGTACGTCCCGATCCGTGGCGAGATTCCGTCGCCGCTCGATCCTCCGGGCGGCTGCCATTTCCACCCGCGCTGCCCGCATGCCTTCGCGCGCTGCCGTGAAGAGGCCCCGGCCCTTCGCGAAATCGCGCCGGGGCGCCAAAGCGCCTGCCACCTGAACGAGTCCCGCACTCCATGAACACACCCTTCCGCATCACCCGCCCCGGCGAGCGCCGCGTGCCGCTGGTCCTCGATTCGCCGCACAGCGGCACGAGCTATCCCGGCGATTTCGGCGCCGCGGTCGAGCTCTCGCTGCTGCGCGCGGCCGAAGACAGCTTCGTGGACGAGCTCTTCGGCCACGGCCCGGCGATCGGCGCCACGCTCATCGCCGCGGAATTCCCGCGCAGCTACATCGACCCCAACCGCTCGCTCCTCGACATCGACGCGCAGCTGCTCGAGGGCCCCTGGCCCGGCCCCGCGGTGCCCAGCCGCAAGACCGAGCTCGGCATCGGCCTCATCTGGCGACTGCTCGACTCGGGCCAGCCGATCTACGAGCGCAAGCTCTCGGTGGCCGAGGTGAAGAACCGCATCGTCGCCTACCACCAGCCCTACCAGCGCGCCGTGAAGGATGCGCTCGACGAGGCGCACGAGCACTTCGGGGCGGTGTGGCACATCAACTGCCACTCGATGCCCGCGCTCTCGGGCCGCATCTCCGAGGAAGGGCCGGGCAAGCCGCGCGCCGACTTCGTGCTGGGCGACCGCGACGGCACGACGTGCGAGCCCGAGTTCACCGCGTTCGTCCGCGAGACGCTCGCAGGCTTCGGCTACCAGGTGAAGGTGAACGACCCGTACAAGGGCGTGGAGCTGGTGCGCGCCTTCTCGGATCCCAAGGCGCAGCGCCACAGCCTGCAGGTCGAGGTGAACCGCAAGCTCTACATGGACGAGCGCACGCGGGTGAAGAACGGCGGTTTCGGCAAGCTCAAGGGCGACATCGACCGGCTGCTCGAGGCGGTGGCGTCGTACGCCCGCGAGCGCGGCTCCCACGTGTGCGCGCCCGGCCATGACCACGGCCATGGCCACGGCCATCACCACGATCACGATCACCATCACCCTCACGGCCACGGACATAATCACGGCCACGACCCCGGCCATAATCACGGCCACGACCACGAGCACTGACGATCCATGCCCATCGCCGTCGAGCTGAAAGCCCCCGACATCGAGCGCCACCGCCGCTCCAATACCGGCACCGAATTCGTCCACACCTTCGACAGCGGCAAGCCGGGGCCGCATGCGATGGTGAACGCGCTCACCCACGGCAACGAGATCTGCGGCGCCATCGTGGTGGACCGGCTGCTCGCGCGCGGCGTGCGGCCGGTGCGCGGCAAGCTCACGCTCTCGTTCGCCAACCTCGCGGCCTTCGCGAAATTCGATCCCGCGAACCCTTACGCCAGCCGCTTCGTCGACGAGGACTTCAACCGGGTCTGGACGCCCGCCACCCTCGACGGAACGCGGCAGAGCACCGAGCTCACGCGTGCGCGCGCGCTGCGCCCCCACGTGGACGCGGCGGACTTCCTGCTCGACATCCACTCGATGCTCGAGCCCAGCCCACCGGTGATGATCTGCGGCCCCCTCGAGAAAGGCATCGCCTTCGCCTTCGAGATGGGGATTCCCGAGCACGTGGTGAGCGACGTGGGCCACTCCAACGGCACGCGCATGCGCGACTACGGCGGCTTCGGCGATCCCGCGAGCCCGAAGAACGCGCTGCTGATCGAGTGCGGGCAGCACTGGGAGCGCAGCTCCGAGCGCGTGGCCTGGCAATCGACCTGGCGGTTCCTGCGCCGGGCCGGCGTGGTCGATCCGGCGCTCGCCGATGCCGAGATCGAGCCGGCGCGCGCTCCCCAGAAGCTCATCCGCGTGACCGATGCCGTGATCGCGAACTCGCCCGCCTTCCGCTTCGCGAAGACTTTCACCGGCCTCGAGGTGATTGCCCGCCGCGGCGACGTGATCGCGTGGGACGGCGAGGAGCCGGTGCGGACTCCCTATGACAACTGCGTGCTGGTGATGCCGGTGCCCAACAACATCAAGACGGGGCTCACCGCGGTGCGGCTGGGCCGCCTGGAGGCGCGCTAGCTTCCGGAGGCGTCGTCGCCCTTGCCCGACGGGCGGATGCCGAGCTGCTTCAGCTTGCGGTAGAGGTGCGTGCGCTCGAGGCCGACGCGGTCGGCCACGCGCGACATGTTGCCGTCCTCGCGCCGGATGTGGTGCAGGAAGTACTGCTTCTCGAACTGCTCGCGCGCGTCGCGCAGCGGAAGGTCGAGCGAGACGCCCACCTCCGTCGTCGCCTGCTCGCGCGGTCCCAGGTTGAACTCGCGCGCCACGCGGTTCACGTCGTCGCCCGTGATGTCGTTGGCGAGCGCCGTGAGCGCGAGCGTCTTCACCGCGTTCTGCAGCACCGGGAGGTTGCCCGGCCAGTCGAGGTTGCGCATCACGTTGAGCGCGCCGACCGTGAGCGTGCGCAGCGGCACCTCGTTCGCATCCACCAGCTGCGTGAGCATCGTGGCGGCGATGTCGGGAATGTCCTCGGGGTGGTCGGCCAGCGCCGGGACGCGGATCGTGAGGCCCGAGAGCTGGTGGTAGAGCGCCGCGTCGAAGCGGCCGTCCTCGGCCATCGCGGGCAGCGGGCCCGTGGCGGCGCACACCAGGCGCACGTTGAACTTCTCGAGCTTGCCCAGCAGCTGCGTGAGGCCCTTCTGCTCCGCCTTGGAAAGCAGCGCGATCTCGGGCAGGAAAAGCGTCCCCTCGCGCGCCTCGTTGAGCGGCTCGAAGGGGTTGGTGGCGAGCCACTCCGTGTCCTCCGGCGCGACCCACGGCGTGTTCGGCAGGTGCAGGTGCCGCGCGCAGAGCTCGAACCCGCAGCCCGGGTCGCCGGTGAGGAGCACGGGCGTGCGAAGCCGCCCCACCTGCTCGAGCCGCTGGCGCAGCTCCTGCACCACGCGCGCGCGCCCCAGGTTCACCAGCGTGAGGCCCGTCTTCGGCAGCACCCGCCCCCCGGCGAGCGCCTTGCCCACCGTCGCGAGCAGCTTCGGCAGGCTGATGGGCTTCTCGAGGAAGTCGAACGCGCCGATGCGCGTGGCTTCCACGGCCGAATCGATCGTGCCGTGGCCCGACATCATCACCACGGGCATGGTGAGCAGCCCGCTGCCGGCCCATTCCTTCAGCAGCGTGATGCCGTCGGTGTCGGGCATCCAGATGTCGAGCAGGACCAGGTCCGGGCGCATCTCCTTGCGCGCCGTGCGCGCCGTCTGCGCGTTTTCCGCCAGCCGGACCCCGTAACCCTCGTCGCGCAGGATCTCGAAGAGCAGCTCGCGGATGCCGACTTCGTCGTCGACCACCAGGATCTGGTTGGCGGACATGCGCGGTTACGCGGCCTTCTGCGGCAGCACGATGCTCACGGTGGCCCCGTGCGGCTTCACGTTCTCGACGAGGATGCGGCCGTGGTGCTCGTCCACGATCTTCTTCACGATGGCGAGCCCCAGGCCCGTGCCCTTTGGCTTGGTCGTCACGTACGGCTCGAAGATCCGGCCCATGACGGCCTCGGCGATGCCGGTGCCGTTGTCGCGCACGGTGAGCAGCACCCCGCCCGTGCCCAGCGTCGTGGACACCAGGATGCGCGGATTGTCGACGCCGGCGAGCGCGTCGATGGCGTTCTGGAAAAGGTTGTGCAGGACCTGGCGCAGCATCGCCGGGTCCGCGTAGATCGCGGGCAGGCTCTCCGACAGGCGCGCCTCGATCGCCACGCCCATCGCCTCGTAGAGCACCAGGACCTCGCGCACCAGGTCGTTCAGGTTCACGGCGCGCGCGTTCATGCGCGAGGCGTGCGCGTACTGCGTGAAGTCGTCCACCATGCCCTTGAGCGCCGACACGTGGGTGACGATGGTCCCGGTGGCGCGCCTGAGGATCTCGGCGTCGGCCTCCGGCAGCTTGTCGCGCAGCTTGTGCTCGAGGCGCTCGGCCGAAAGCTGGATCGGCGTGAGCGGGTTCTTGATCTCGTGCGCGAGGCGGCGCGCCACCTCGCCCCAGGCGGCGTCGCGCTGCGCCTGGATGAGGTGCGTGATGTCGTCGAACACCACCACGGAGCCGCTCTCGCCGCCGGTGGCGAGCCGCGTGCCGCGCATGAGGAGCGTGCGCTGCTGGCCGTCGGAGCGGCGGTACTCCATCTGCTCTTCCCACTGTCGCGTGCCCGAGCCGGCGAGCTGGCGCAGCGCGATCTCGGCGAAGGGCGCCATCTCCTGCACGTGGCGCGGCCAGTCGGAAAGCTTGAGGCCGTGGAACGCGTTGGCCGGCACCGCGAGGATCTTCGCGGCCGCGTCGTTCATCGTCTTCACGTAGAGGCGCTCGTCGAACGTCATCACGCCCGCGGTGAGGTTGGACAGGATGCTCTCGAGGTAGGTCTTGGCGTCCTCGAGCTGCTGCTGGTTGCGCTCCATCGCCTGCGTGGCATCGGCGATCTGGCGCGTCATGGTGTTGAACGACTGCGTGAGCACGCCGAACTCGTCGTTGCTCTTCACCGGGTTCAGCTTCGAATAGTCGCCCTTGGCGATGGCACGCGTGGACTCGGCGAGCGCGGACAGCGGGGCGGACAGGCGCTCGGCGATGGCGAAGGCGAGCGCGATGGCGAGCAGGAGCAGCAGGACCATGACCAGCGTGAGGGAGAGCTTGAAGATGCTCTTCAGGTCCCCGCGCGCCAGCACGAGCTGGCTGTAGTCGGTGTAGCCCTTCTCGGCGAGCTGCGCGTCCTCCGCGATGGCCGTGGGCACCCGCTGCACGAGCTGCAGCACGCGCGAGTCGTCCGCGATGGTCATCGAGTTCACGGGCAGGATCACCCGCAGGTAGAGGCCCCGCTCGCCGATGGGCTCGATCTTGGCGACGCGCTGCTGCGCGCGGACCTGGCGCAGCACGTCGGGCGAGGGCAGGTCGGGCAGAAGCGAAACCGGGTCGGCGCTCGACTGGGCGAGGATGCGGCCGCGCGTCGTGAGCAGCGTGGCTTCCTCGACGGCGTGGAGCTCGCGCAGGCGGTTCAACGCCGTCGCCTCGTCCCCCGGTGCGGCGTTGGCCATCGACAGCGCCATGCTCTCGCCCTTCTGTTGCAGGTCCTTCAGGGAGGTCTGCAGCACGCGCTGGCCGAGCTGCAGCCCGCGCTTCATCGACTCGTCGAGGCGGACGTCGAACCACGATTCGATGGACCTCTGCAGGAACTGCAGCGAGATCGTGTAGAGCGGGACGCCGACGAACAGCACCATCACAACGAACAAGCCGACCAGCTTGGACGTGAGCTTCGAGCCGAACACGCGCGCGCGCAACTTGCGCCGCAGGAGGATCAGCTGGTAGGCCATGAGGCTGCCCAGCGCGCCCGCCATCCCCAGGCCCAGGTAGAAAAGCAGCTGGTAGTTGCGCGCGAAGACCTCGTTGTTCGCGCTCGCGTCGAGCATCAGGTACACGAGCGCGAAGCCCGTGACGACGCAGAGTGCAACCAGGTACTTCATTGATTGGCCGAGGGGGCCGGGCGCTCGATCGAGGTAGGTGGCGTGACGTTCCAGCGGTACCAGTCGGAAGCGAGCGACCAATCGCGCGAGGCGAGCGCGTCGAGCTGGAACGGCTTGGGCAGCTGCGCGGTATCCAGGCGCATGCGGATGCCGGCCTGGTACGGGACGCCCTTGGCGAACGCGCCGGCCTTGGCGACCTGCAGGTTGCGCAACCGCGACAGCACGCGCGTCACTTCATCCAGGCGCGTGAAGTTCTGGTACTGGTTGCCCACCGAAAGGCGGTATTGCCGCAGCAGCGGCGTGTAGCTCACCTTGTATGTCTGGCTGAACTGGATCGGTTTTTCGTCGAACCAGTACCAGCGCGGGCGCGCGACCTCGAAATCGACGACGAGGTAGAGCGGCACGCCGCGGTTCACCGCCTCCTCGAGGCGCGGGCTGAACGTGATGTCGAACTCGGCGGAGAGCTGCCAGCCTTCATCGGCCAGGTCGAGCGACGCAGTCTTCACCGAGATGCCGTCGGCGAACGCGAGCGGCGCCGCCAACGCGACCAGCAGCGCGAAGCATGCACGTCCGCCGAGCCGCGCAAACGCGGCCGCGAATCGCCGGCAAAGCGAAATGAAGAACGGCACCTTTTCCATTCGAGTGTGGTAGGCGCGATACAGTTGATGCAGCTAAGAGACACTCTACCACTTTTCGCCGGAATGCACTATCTCGCTGCGTTACAGGCGCAGCAGGTTTCCCCCGCTTAATCAGTTGGTTAGCAAATACTAGCGATCGAGGGTCGCGCCTCGGTACAGGCGGGCCCCCCGAAGGAAATCACCAGGTGAAACACGCCGTCCTCCGGGCTTCTGGACTTCGAGGAGCGCGAGGGCTCCCGACCCCGTCGCCACGACGAAATGGTCGCCCTCGGCTTCGAGGATCTCGCCCGGCGTGCCGTGCCCCCCGGCGGGCTTTGCCTTCCAGATCTTCAGCACCTCGCCCCCTACGGCCGCCTCGGCGCCCGGCGCCGGGTTGAAGGCGCGCACCTGCCGGTCGAGCTCCTCGCTCGTGCGGCTCCAATCGATGCGCGCTTCCGACTTGGCCACCTTGGCCGCATACGTGGCCCGGGAGGCATCCTGGACGTGCGCGGGGAGGGCTTCCAGGCGCCCCAGCGCCTCGACGATGGCGGCGGCCCCCAGGCTCGCGAGGCGCGCGGTGAGCTCGCCCGCGCTCTCGCCGGCCTCGATCGCGATGCGCTTCTCGAGCCGCACCGGGCCCGTATCGAGCCCTTTTTCCATCTGCATGATGCCCACGCCCGTCTCGGCATCGCCGGCGAGGATGGCGCGCTGTACGGGTGCCGCGCCGCGCCAGCGCGGCAGCAGCGAAGCATGGATGTTCAGGCAGCCGAAGCGCGGGATCGCGAGCACCGCCTCGGGCAACAGCAGCCCGTAGGCCGCGACCACCATCACCTCGGGGGAAGCCGAGCGGATGAGCTCCTGGGCCGCGGAATCCTTGAGCGTGGCGGGCTTCTCGACGCGCAATCCGAGACGGGCCGCGGACTGGGCCACGGCGCTCGCCGTCTCGCGCAGGCCCCGGCCCGCGGGGCGGTCGGGCTGCGTGAGCACGAGCGGAATCGAATGTCCCGCGCGGGCGAGCGCCTCGAGGGCTGCGGCGGCGAAGGGCGGCGTGCCCGCGAAGACGACCCGCAAGGCGTCGGCGACCGCGCTCAGGCGGCCTTGCGCTGGCGTTTCTTGAGCTTGGCGCGGACCCGGTTCTGCTTCAGGTCCGAGAGGTAGTCGACGAAGATCTTGCCCTGCAGGTGATCCATCTCATGCTGGATGCACGCCGCGAGCAGGCCCGACGCGTTCAACGTGAAGCGCGAGCCGTTCTTGTCCAGGGCGGTCACGGTGACGCTCTCCGCGCGCTCCACGTTGTCGTAGATGCCGGGCAGCGAGAGGCAGCCTTCCTGGTTCACGGCCACGCCCTCGCGGCGCGTGATCTCGGGATTCACGAAGACGCGCAGGTCGCTGCGATCCTCGCTCACGTCGATCACGATGACCTGCCTGTGGACGTCGACCTGGGTGGCCGCGAGCCCGACTCCGGGGGCCGCGTACATCGTCTCCGTCATGTCTTCGATCAGCTTGCGCGTGCCGGCGTCGATCTTCTCGACGCGTTGGGCGGGGGTGTTCAGCCGCGGGTCGGGGTATTGGAGAATCTCTAGAATCGCCATAAATGCTTGCTAATTGAACAAATTATGTGCAGAATCTACCGCACTACTTGAAAAAGGGGGCGTAACCCTTTTTCTGAATATGGGTCCCGAGCTCCATATCCACAAGTGAGTGCCGCCATGCGAAAGACAATTATAACTTTAGTCGTCGGCGTGGCCAGTTTGGTTCCGGCGCTCGCCGGCGCCGATGGCATGCCGCCCGAGGCCAGCAAGGGGGGATCCGCACCCGCGGCCGCACCCGGCTCGCCCAACAAGGTCACCATGGCGGATCTCGCCGATGGCGCGCCCGACCAGTACACCGTGGTCAAGGGCGACACCCTCTGGGGCATCTCGGGCAAGTTCCTCAAGGACCCGTGGAAGTGGCCGCAGATCTGGGAGATGAACCGCGACCAGATCAAGAACCCCCACTGGATCTATCCGGGCGACGTCATCAAGCTCGACAAATCGGGCGCCAACCCGCGCCTTAGCCTCGCCGGCGGCGGCGCTGGCGGCGGTGGCGAGAGCGGCCCGTCCGGCGGCACGGCCGCGGAGGCCGAGGCCAACGTCGTCCACGTGGATCCGCGCGCGCGCGTCGAGAAGCTCGAGACGTCGGTGCCGACGATTCCGGGAACGGCCATCGGGCCCTTCCTTTCCCAGCCGCTGGTGGTCGAGAGCAACGAGCTCGACACCGCGCCCACCATCGTCGCGACCGAGGAAAGCCGCGTCATCGTGGGTCCCGGCGACCTCGCGTACGCCGACCGCATTGCCAGCCGCGACGGCGTGAACTGGCAGGTCTTCCGCCAGGGTGCCGCCGTGGTGGATCCCGAGTCGGGCGAGACGCTCGGTTTCGAGGCCAAGTACCTCGGCGATGTGCGCGTGCGCCGTTTCGGAAACCCCAGCACCCTGGAAGTCGTGAAGTCGCGCGAAGAGATCAACAAGGGCGACCACCTGGTGCCCTCGCGCGAGACGACGTTCCCGAGCTACGTTCCGCGCGCTCCCGACAAGCCCATCAAGGGCAGCATCATCAGCGTCTCGGGCGGCGTGTCCGAATTGGGCCAATACCAAGTCGTGAGCCTCAACCGCGGCGCGCGCGACGGCGTCGAAGTAGGCCACGTGCTCGCGAGCTACCACCGTGGCGCGGTGATCGACCCCAACGGCTCGACGCACGCGAGCGACCTCGCGGGCACCAGCGACTATCCGACGTGGATGCCCAGCTGGGGCGGCATCACCAGCTGGAACTGGGGCGGCTGGAAAGTGGAATCGAAGCCGAACCCCGTGGTGCCCGACGCGCCCAACTCGCAGCCCGCCTACGCCAAGGAAGGCGGCGCGCAACTCGTGGGCAGCACCATCACGCTTCCCGACGAGCGCAACGGCCTCGTGTTCGTGTTCCGCGTGTTCGAGAAGATGTCATATGCCCTGGTCGTGCGCTCAACGCGGCCGATCTACGTGGGCGACGTCGTGCAAACTCCCTGACACGCGCGCGAAGGCTGCGCACCGACAAGGGGCCGCGAGGCCCCTTTCGTTTTGGACCGCGTCAGCGGCGGGCGATCCGCCGCGTTGAAGGTGAATCCCGTTCGGCAATCCCCCCATGGCCGTCGCAACCCGCGAAGAGGAAGTCCGCGCCTGGCTCGCGCTCACCCTCGTGCCGGGCGTGTCGCTGCGCACGCAGCACGCGCTATTGAAGGCGCTGGGTTCGCCACTGGCTGTCGCGGCCGCGCCGTTCTCGCAACTCGCGCAGGTCGCCGGCCCTGAAGCGGCCGGAGCGCTCAAGCGCGGCCCCCGCCCCGGCCTCCTCGAGGGCACGATGAGATGGCTCGAAGGCCCGGATCGCCACCTGGTCGCGGCCGGGGACGATCGCTATCCCCAGGCGCTGCTGCACATCGGCGATCCGCCCCACGTCCTCTACGTGCAGGGCCGCACGGAGCTGCTGAACGCGCCCTCGCTCGCGATCGTCGGCAGTCGCAATGCCACGCCCCACGGCGCGCAAGACGCGCAGGAGCTGGCCCGCGCCCTGTCCGATGCCGGGCTCGCGATCGTGAGCGGCCTCGCCCTGGGCATCGACGCGGCGGCCCACCGCGGCGGCCTCGCGGGTGCCTCGTCGAGCCTTGCGATCATGGGCACCGGCCCCAATGTCCTTTATCCCCGGCGCAACCAGCCGCTTGCGCGGGAGCTTGCGCAGCGCGGCTGCCTGGTCTCGGAATTTCCGCTGGACACGCCGGCCGCCGCCGGGAACTTCCCCCGCCGCAACCGTCTGATCAGTGGAATCTCGCGCGGCGTGCTCGTGGTGGAAGCGGCGCTCAAGAGCGGCTCGCTCATCACGGCGCAGTGCGCGCTCGACCAGGGGCGCGACGTCTTCGCGGTGCCGGGCTCGGTCCATTCGCCGCTATCGAAGGGGAGCCATTCGTTGATCAAGGGAGGTGCCGTTCTGGTCGAAGGCGTGGACGACGTGCTGCGCGAGCTCGACATGGCGCCCACCGGGCAAACGCAGGCTGCGTGCACCCCCGGGGGCGATCTCGTCCTCGATGCGCTGGGGTTCGCGCCGGCCTCCCTCGACGAGCTCGCCATGCGCACGCAGCTCGGGGCTGCTACACTCGCGGCCCGACTCACACGGCTGGAGCTCGAAGGCAG
>Ga0335070_10000621_pt1 | contig 39974 bp, 32 predicted proteins | sample Lox_Sample_13_FD_206722 | JGI IMG/M metagenome (GOLD analysis project Ga0335070, IMG submission 206722) | Soil microbial communities from Loxahatchee National Wildlife Refuge, Florida, United States - Lox_Sample_1.3 | ecosystem: Environmental > Terrestrial > Soil > Wetlands | place: USA... | reverse complement strand
TTGTATTTCCTGCGAAAGACGGACACACCGGACGGCGCGGTTTGGATAGAGCAGGGCCAGGAGATCGCAGGCCAGAATTTGCGGAGCGCCAGGTCATTGGGGATGTAACGCTCGGCCTGAACCGCAATTGCATACGCTCCGCCCCATTCTTCATGCTCGATATGCTGCGCGATCTGTGGCAGCGCCACGTCCCTGGCCCAGCGGGATTTCAAAGCGCGCTGCACGCTCCAGGCAAGCAGGCCGACCAACGCCAACAGGATGAGCAGAGCGGGAATGGCAATACGTAGACGCTGGCTTTGCCGGACCAGCACTCTCAGGTTGATGCCGCTGATGGGCTCAGATGCGCTCGTGCGGAAACTATCGAGCTGCTTCTCAATCTCGGCAGCCGACGCAAATCGTTCCTCCGGGGCCTTGCGCAGACACCGCAGGACGATATCTTCCACCTCACGAGGCACGTCCTTGACGAATCCCCTGAGCGGCTCGGGAGCATCTCGTGTGATTGCGGTGATTGTCGAGACTGTGGAGTCACCCTGAAAGGCGCGCCGGCCACTGAGCATTTCATAGAGCACCGCTCCAAAGGCGAAAATGTCGCTGCGCGCGTCGGCCTCTTTGCCTTCTAACTGCTCGGGGGACATGTACTGCAAGGTGCCGGCGATGGCGGTTTGGCCGGTGAGCGCCAGAGTCTCGTCATCGGCCGGCTGTGCCTTGGCCAGCCCGAAGTCGAGCAGTTTCGCTCCGCTCTCAGTGAGCATGACGTTGCCGGGCTTGAGGTCGCGGTGTATGATCCCATGGCGGTGCGCTGCTCCAAGCGCGCTGGCGACGTCGGTGGCGATCTTCAGCGCCTGATCTAGCGGGACCGGGCCTTTCCTGATGCGCGTGGCAAGCGTTTCGCCGTCGAGGTACTCCATGACGAGATAGTCGGGACCAACGTCGTAGAGCGTGCAGATGTGGGGATGATTGAGCGCAGCGATAGCGCGAGCTTCGCTTTCAAAGAGTTTGCTGAACCGTTCGGCGGACACTTTGATGGCAACGATGCGATTCAGTCGCGTGTCGCGGGCCTTGTAGACCTCGCCCATGCCACCTGCCCCTAAAGGCGAGAGGATCTCGTAGGGTCCGAGACGAGTCCCAGCAGAGAGGGGCATAAGACTGATGTTGTGATTCTATCCCCTCTACAAGGACCGCGAGCTTCAAACCGTCTTGCGAACCAGTTCTGCGAATTCCCGCAACTCGCGGGCATTGAGGTCGGACACGGCCCAGTAATTCATGTGGACCTTCGTCCAATGCAGCACGTGATAGCCCTGCCGGTCAGTGGCGAGGATCTCGGAGTCCGGGTGGTCCGGCGCCGGCCAGACGAAGAGATTGATGATGTGCTGGCGCCTTTGATACACCAGCGCGGCCACGGGCCGGCCGTCCAGGTAATCCAGCCGCCCGCCTGCGAGAGTGAAACCCTGGCTGGGAAAGTCGCCGACAGCGGGTGAAAAATCCAGCTTGCCGTTGAACCATGGCTTCACGGTGTGCCGGTCCGAGGAAGCCACGTCGGTCAAATGCGCCGCCATGAGCGAGCGCACATGACTGGAAACGGCTTCGTTGGCCAGGATCTCGGCGGAGTCCGGACGGGAGCTCATCCGAGCAACGCGCCAGACGCCGGCCGCCGTAAGAACGAGCGCGGCGGCGATAGCGGCCCACTGCCACCGCATGGCGAATTCCCGGACGCGTGGTTCCGTGCCGGGCTCCGCACGCAGCCGGGCGTGCAGCCTGCGCTCGAGGCCGGCAGGCGGTTGATAGTACGGAAGGCTGCCGCTCATGGCAGCTCGCAAACCGCGCAGTCGCTCATAATCGCTCGCACAGGCCGCACATTCGCGGAAATGGCGCTCCATTTCCAGGTTGCGTACCAGGTCCAGCTCGCCGTCGGCATATCCGTGGATCAGCTCCCGCACTTCTCTGCAGCTCATGCGCGCGCCCCCGTTGGATTCGCGTCCGCAAGAAGCTCTTCGAGGCGGGCGCGAGCGCGTGCCAGCCGCGACATGACGGTGCCGATAGGCACGGCTGTGACCTCCGCGATTTCTTTGTAGGACATGCCCTCCATCTCACGCAGAATCACGATTTCCCGCAGCACCGGCGATAGATCCTCTAGCGCGCGCTGAACCAGATCGCGACGCGCGGCCGCCAGCAAGACGGCCTCAGGGTTGGAGGTTGCGAAATCCACCGCATGCATGTCTTCATCCAGCTCTGCCGTCAAATCTTCCATCCGGTTCCGGCGCAGCCAGGTGTAACACGTGTTGCGTACGATGGTCAGCAGCCAGGGCCGGCTGTTCCCGCCGCGAAATCCAGAGAAGAACTTTAAGGCGCGCAGATAGGATTCCTGCACCAGGTCTTCCGCGTCGTGATCGTTCCCAGTCAGCCATCGCGCCAGGTTATACGCTGCACCCAGATGCGGGAGCACCGCCTGCTCGAACTCGACGAGTTCTGCTTTTTCCGCCACCCTCCCGGCTTACCTCTTGTAACTCACGTAACAGATGACTGCGCGTGAGGCGAATTTATTCCATCCGCCAGTTTACCGGGTCAAACGCGAAACGAATGGAATAAGTTTCCGCCGCTCACAGTATGCACGGATGGAGCGCACTGTTATGAGCAAAATACTTGCAGACAAGCTTCGGAGCCACGACGGCATCGACCGCCGCGGTTTTCTCGAATGCATGACGTGGGCCGGCACAGGTGTGTTATGGGCGATGAAAGCCGGTGTGGCTTTCGGGCAGGAGACCCACCACGCGTCCAAGCCGGACGGTTTCAACTTCGTGCAGATCAGCGACAGCCATATGGGCTTCAATAAACCGGCCAACGAAAATGTGGTCGGCACCCTTCAGGAAGCCGTGGCGCGCATCAACGCCCTCCACTCACCGCCGGAATTCATGATCCACACGGGCGATATCAGCCATCTCTCCAAGCCTGAAGAATTCGACACCGTGGACCAGATCCTGAAGACCGCCAAAGTCGGCGGGGTCTTTTTCGTGCCCGGAGAGCACGATGTGTTGGGCGACAACGGCAAGCAGTATCTCGAACGCTATGGCAGGCAAACGAAAGGCGACGGGTGGTTCAGCTTCGACCAGAAAGGCGTCCACTTCGTCGGTTTGGTGAACGTCATGAACCTCAAGGCGGGCGGCCTTGGCTCGCTTGGCACTGAACAACTGGAGTGGCTCAAGAACGACGTGAAGCACCTTGCCAGCAGCACGCCGATCGTCGTGTTCGCGCATGTCCCGCTGTGGGTGGTCTATCAGGACTGGGGCTGGGGCACCGAGGATGGCGCGCAAGCACTGACCTATCTGAAACGTTTCGGCTCCGTCACGGTGCTCAACGGCCATATTCACCAGACCATGCAGAAGGTGGAGGGCAACATAACTTTCCACACCGCGGCCTCGACGGCCTTTCCGCAACCGAAACCTGGCGCCGCGGCATCGCCGGGTCCGATGAAGGTTCCAGCCGAGCAATTGCGCAGCCTGCTGGGACTGACCCAGGTGAGTTACCGGAAGGGCCAGCAGGCGCTCGCAATTATCGATTCCTCGCTTGGGGACGGAGGGTCGATGGGAAGTGCGATGGGCGCGGCGGCCGGTGCGGCCGGCAACATGGCAGGCGCAGGATCACCCAGCGTCATCCGGATTGACAACTTCAACTTCGGCCCGGGCGTCTCCAATGTCTCTGCGGGAACCAGCGTCACCTGGACCAACCACGATGACATCCCGCACAACGTCATCAGCACGGAGAAACAATTCGCCTCGCCGGTGCTGGACACCGATCAGTCATTCTCCTTCCGTTTCGAGAAACCGGGCAGCTATCCGTACTATTGTTCAATTCATCCCCGAATGACCGGCAGGGTGGTTGTGAGCTAGGGGGCGGGCACAGCCGTTTCCGGCTGCGAGCCGGGAGAGATGAGACCGAGACGCACGAGGTCCTGAATGAGCCTCTCCCGGTTGATCGGCTTCAGAATATAGCCGTCGCTCATCTCAGTGACGGTCTTGACGGTGTCCATATCGCTGGTAGCCGTGATGGCGATGACGTGGACTCGCTGGCTCGGAGGTATGCCCCGCATGTCCTCGACCGCGCGCATCTTTGTCAGGACTTCGCTCCCCTCAAAATCGGGCAGACCCAGATCCAGACAAATCAAGTCAAACGGCTGCTTGTCCACGAAAGCCTGGTTAAAGGCCTGGAGAGCTTCGTGACCGTTCTTCGCTACGCGGCACTCACCGTACGCAGCGAGAATCTTCTCCAGAATCATTTGCGAAACACGCGTATCTTCTACGACCAAAGAACGCATCGGCGATGTGGGCGATCGGAGCCCGTGGGACGAGTGTATCATTTCGCACCGTCGAGTACCCGGAAATTTCACGGCAAAAATACCGTTTTCTACGAATGCGGATCGGCGGGGATGAGACCCAGACGCACAAGAGCCTGGATCAGTTTCTCCCGGTTGATCGGCTTCAGAATGTAGCCATCGCCCATATCGGCAAGGGCGTTAACCGCGTCCATATCGCTGCTAGCCGTGACGGCGATAACGTGAACTCTCCGGCCAGGGGGTACTCCCCTCGCCTGCTCCACAGCACGGATCTCCGTGAGCACTTCGACCCCGTCAAAATCGGGTAGGCCCAGATCCAGGCAGATCAGGTCGAACGGCCGTCTCTCCGCGAAAGCGCGATTGAAGGCTTGGAGCGCGTCGTAACCGGTGTTCGCCATCTGGCACTCACCGTATGCCGTGAGGATTTTTGCCAGAATCAGTTGCGAGACACGCGCGTCTTCTACAACAAGGGAACGCATTGGCAGGGGCTGGGCGAACGGCACCCGTGGGAATGAGTTTAGCACTTTGGTCCGGTCCGGCTCTCAATAAAAGCCCGGCAAAAATACCGTCCCTACGTTAGAATGAGAGTTACCCAATCCCAGGAGGAACAGCCTATTGAACCGAGCAGTCCTGGCCTTGGAGGACGGAACCGTCTTCGAAGGCAGGAGTATTGGTGCGCCCCTTGAACGATCGGGCGAGGTCGTTTTCAACACCGCCATGACGGGCTACCAGGAGATTTTCACCGATCCCTCCTACGCCGGGCAGATCGTCATCCTTACCAATCCCCAGATCGGCAATTACGGGACCAACGTCGAGGACAATGAAGCCGCCAAGGCGTACATCGAGGGACTGGTGGTGCGCGAGTTTTCGCCGGTAGCCAGCAACTGGCGGTCGGACGAACTGGCGCAAGCGTATCTGGAGAAGCGCGACATCCCCGTTGTGACGGAGATCGATACGCGCGCGCTGGTGCGGCATCTGCGGACGCGCGGCGTGATGCGCGGTGTGCTTTCAGCGGTCGAGGCGGAAGCCCAAAAACTGGTGGAGAAGGCCCGCCGCATCCCCAGCATGGCCGGACTCGACTTGGCCAGCCGCGTTTCAACACGTGAGCCGTACGAATGGACTCGCGCGGTGGACCCGTGCTCGCCGTCCGAGTTGGTCTCGCGCGCCCCTGAGCCGCGTTACCACGTGGTGGCCTACGATTACGGCATTAAGCACAATATTCTGCGGCGCCTGGCTCAGGTGGGATGTCGAACTACGGTGGTGCCTTCACTGACTTCAGCGGAGGACGTGATGGCCCTGAAGCCCGACGGCGTGTTTCTCTCTAATGGTCCAGGCGATCCTGAACCACTCCAGCCGCAGGTGGCCAACATCCGCAAGCTCGTGGGCAGGGTTCCGATCTTCGGGATTTGCTTGGGCCACCAATTGCTCGGCCTGGCATTCGGCGGCAAGACATACAAATTGAAATTCGGTCACCGAGGCGCCAACCACCCGGTGCTGAACCGCACAACGCAGCGGGTTGAGATCACGTCGCACAACCACGGGTTTGCGGTGGATCGCGATTCGCTGAATCCCGCCGATGTGGAACTCACCCATGTAAATCTGAACGACGAGACGCTGGAAGGCTTCCGCCACCGCCGGTACCCGGTGTTCTGTGTGCAATACCACCCGGAAGCGGCGCCCGGACCGCACGATTCGCACTACCTGTTCGACGATTTTGTAAAACTCATGGCGGAGGCAGCGCGCTAGAGCATGCCGCGAAGAGACGATCTGAAGCGCATCTTGATTGTGGGTTCCGGTCCCATCGTGATCGGCCAGGCCTGCGAATTCGATTACTCCGGCACGCAGGCCGCCAAGGCGCTGCGGGCGGACGGTTACGAAGTCGTGCTGGTGAATTCCAACCCGGCGACCATCATGACCGACCCTGAGCTGGCCGACCGTACGTACGTGGAGCCGCTGAGCCGCGTGTATCTGGAAGAGATCATCCGCGCCGAGCGGCCTGATGCCCTGCTCTCCACCGTCGGCGGGCAGACCGGCCTGAACCTTTCGGTGGAGCTGGCGGAGTCAGGTGTGCTCGAGAAGTACGGGGTCGAGCTGATCGGCGCCAAAATCGACGCCATCAAGAAAGCCGAAGACCGGCTGCTGTTCAAAGACGCCATGCGGCGCATCGGATTAGAGACGCCGCAATCGCAACTGGTCAACAATCTCGAAGACGGCGAGGCGTTTGCGTCGCGTGCCGGCTACCCGGTGATCCTGCGCCCGAGCTTTACGCTCGGCGGCACGGGCGGCGGCATCGCCTATCACCGCGAGGATCTCATTGAGATCCTGGAACGCGGCCTTTCGCTCTCGCCGGTTCACGAAGTGCTCATCGAAGAGAGCGTGCTCGGATGGAAGGAGTTCGAGCTGGAGGTGATGCGCGATCTCGCCGACAACGTCATCATCATCTGCTCGATTGAGAACGTCGATCCCATGGGCGTGCACACGGGCGATTCCATTACCGTGGCGCCCGCGCAAACGCTGACCGACCGCGAATACCAGATGATGCGCGACGGCGCGATCCGCTGCCTGCGCGAGATCGGCGTGGATACCGGCGGATCGAACGTGCAGTTTGCCATCCATCCGCAAACCGGGCGCATGGTGATCGTGGAGATGAACCCGCGCGTGTCCCGCAGCTCCGCGCTGGCCTCTAAAGCCACGGGTTTCCCGATCGCCAAAATCGCCGCCAAGCTGGCAGTTGGCTACCGCCTGGATGAGATCCGCAACGACATCACCAAGACCACTCCGGCCTCATTCGAGCCCACGCTGGATTACGTGGTGGTCAAAATTCCCAAGTGGCAGTTCGAAAAGTTTCCCGGCGCTGACCCCACGCTCGGCACGCAGATGAAATCGGTGGGCGAGGTAATGGCCATCGGGCGCACCTTCAAGGAGGCGCTATGGAAGGGTGTGCGCAGCCTGGAGACCGGCAAGGCATTCGGGTCGGAAACCTTCGATCCGAATCTGATTCCGCAGAAGCTCATTACGCCCACGCCCGAACGGCTGAGCTACATCCGGTTCGCGTTCGAATCCGGCTACACCGTGGATCAGATCCACGAGAGAACCTCCATCGACCGGTGGTTCCTGGAACAAATCCGCGAGATTGTGGAGCTCGAGGCTGCGCTGAAAAAAATCACGCTCGATATCGCATCGCGCGAGCTGGTGGAAACCGCCAAGCGGTACGGCATTTCCGACGCACAACTGGCGAAAACGTGGGGGACCAACGAAGTCGCCGTGCGCGCGCGTCGAAAAGAATTGGGGACGCGCGCGGTCTTCAATCGAGTGGACACCTGCGCCGCGGAGTTTGAAAGCTATACCCCCTACCTTTACTCCACCTATGAATTCGAGTGCGAGGCCGGACCCTCCCAGCGCAAGAAGGTCATGATTCTGGGCAGCGGTCCCAACCGCATCGGCCAGGGAATCGAGTTCGATTACTGCTGTTGCCACGCGTCGTTCGCGTTGCAGGAGGAGGGAATCGAGTCGATCATGGTCAATTGCAATCCCGAAACCGTCTCGACCGACTACGACACCAGCGACCGCCTCTACTTCGAACCGCTAACGCTTGAACACGTATTGAACATCTTCGATACCGAGAAACCCAACGGAGTGATCGTCCAATTCGGTGGGCAAACACCGCTGAATCTCGCGGTCCCGCTGAAGAAGTTGGGCGTGCCCATCATCGGAACCGATCCGGAGAACATCGACCTGGCAGAGGATCGCAAACTTTTCGGACGGTTGCTGGACGAGCTGGGCATTCCCTGCCCGGCTAACGGCACCGCCACCAGCGTCGAGCAGGCGTGCGAAGTTGCGCGGCGCATCGGATACCCGGTGCTTGTGCGCCCCAGCTACGTGCTCGGGGGACGCGCCATGGTGATCGCCTACGACGAAGACACCGTGCGCCAGTATATGCGCGAAGCGGTGACATTCTCACAGGAGCGGCCGGTTTTGATCGACCGCTTCCTGGAAGACGCCACGGAGGTCGATGTGGACGCGCTGGCCGACACGGAAAATGTCCTGATCGCCGGCGTCATGGAGCACATTGAAGAGGCCGGCGTGCATTCGGGCGACAGCTCTTGCGTGCTGCCGGCGATGTCGTTGAAGCCCGCGGAGGTTGCGACCATCGAGGACTACACCGTGCGGCTGGCGCTTGCACTGAAAGTGGTGGGACTCATGAACGTGCAGTACGCCATTAAGGACGGCGTAGTGTATGTGCTCGAAGTGAATCCGCGCGCCTCGCGGACTGTCCCATACGTCAGCAAGGCCACTGGCGTGCCGCTGCCCAAAGTCGCGGTCGGCCTGATGCTGGGCCGCAAGCTTCGCGACCTGACGCATCTAACCCATGGCATGGCATCCGGGCAGCTCGCGGTGCCGCAGAGCTTTGTGAAATCGCCGGTGTTTCCGTTCAACAAGTTTCCCGGCGTGGATCCCGCGCTGGGTCCGGAGATGCGCTCCACCGGTGAAGTGATGGGCGTCGGCGAGAGTTTTGGCGAAGCCTTCGCCAAAGCGCAACTGAGCGCGGGCACTCCGCTGCCCGAAAGCGGCACGGTCTTCATCAGCGTCAACGACCGCTACAAATCTGATGCCGTGCACGTCGCGCGCCGGTTCGCCGAACTGGGTTTCAGGCTGGTGGCCACGCGCGGAACTGCGGCCGCTATCGAAGCCGCAGGGCTACGCTGCAAAGTCGTCTTCAAAGTGAACGAAGGGCGCCCCAACGCCGTCGACCAGCTCAAGGCCGGCGCGATCCAGCTCGCCATTTATACGACCGCTGGTGCGCTCTCGTTCTCCGATGAAAAGGCCATCCGGCGCAGCGCCATCGCGTTTCGCGTGCCGTGCATCACCACGCTCAGCGGCGCGCGTGCCGCAGTGGAAGCCATCGCCGCGCGAAAGCGCGATCCCATCCGCGTGTGGAGCTTGCAGCAGATCCACGAACAGAAGCGAACCGCCGTCTAGTCCGCGGCACGCTTGCGTTCCACGCCGATATACTGTGAGGCATGAAAGCTGCCCGCATCCACCAGCACGGCTCGCCGGAAGTGTTGGTGTACGAAGATGTTCCTGAACCGAAGATCAAAGCCAATCAGATCCTGGTGCGCGTTCGCGCCTGTTCGCTGAATCATCTGGACCTGTTCGTCAGGGCCGGAATTCCCGGGCTGAAGTTCGCCATGCCGCACATCTTGGGCTGCGACATTGCAGGTGAGGTGGTGGAGGTTGGCGAGCTGTGTGAGCGCGTCAAGCCCGGCTGGCGCGTGCTGCTGTCGCCCGGAGTGAGCTGCCGGCAATGCGATCAATGCGCCGCCGGCCGCGATAATTTCTGCCGCAAGTACACGATTTTCGGCTACGGCATTGACGGCGGCGACGCGGAGTTGATCGCCGTCCCCGAGTGGACCGCCATCCAGATCCCTGATGACCTCAGCTTCGAAGAAGCCGGCGCCGCTCCGCTCGTGTTTCTCACCGCGTGGCACATGCTGGTGGGCCGCGCGCGGCTGCAACTGGGCGAAGATGTGCTCGTGCTCGCTGCTTCCAGCGGCGTAGGCTCGGCCGCCATCCAGATCGCGAAATTGCACCGATGCCGCGTGATAGCGACCGCGGGAGGCGAAGCCAAGCTGGCCAAGGCCAAGGAACTGGGCGCTGATCATGTAATCGATCACTACAAGCAGGACATCTCCGCGGAAGTGAAGAAGTTCACCGCAAAGCGCGGCGTGGACGTAGTCTTCGAGCACGTCGGCGCCGCCACTTGGCCAAAAAGCCTGGAGTCACTCGCGCCCGCCGGGCGCCTGGTGACCTGCGGCAACACCACCGGCTGGGACGTGAAACTCGACCTGCGATTCCTCTTCAGCAAGCAGTGGTCGCTGCTGGGCTCGTTCATGGGGACGCTGGGTGATTTGCACGCAGTGCTGAAATTCGTATTTCGAAAAGAGCTGCGGCCGGTGATCGACAAAGTGTACCCGCTGAGTGAAATCCGCGCCGCGCATGAGCGGCTGGAAAACAAGGAGCAGTTCGGAAAGGTGCTGGTGAGGCCGTAGATGGCCGATGTAGACGTGGGAGCGGCACCCTGCGCTGTAAGTGATAATGTTTGTATGAAGGCACTCACCCGCGCCAAGCCTCAATCCGAGAGTAAGCCACCGCGCAAGATCGCTGGTGTGGGCAAGTTCCACTCCGGTGTTCGCGATCTCGGCAGCAACAAGACCCACCTGAAAAACTTCGGACGCTAGCCCTTACCGCTCCAGCAGCTCCTTCAACCTCGCATACCCTGCCCGGCTCACCGGGATCTGCGAGCCATCCGTCAGCACGGCGAGGCGCGCGTCTTTGGTGTACGGCTCGATCTTCGCGATTCGCTCCAGGTTCACGATGTAAGACCGGTGCACGCGCACGAATCGGGCTGGATCGAGCGAGGCCTCAAGGCTCGAAATGGTCTGCTGCTTCAGATAGTTCTTCTTCTCGCTGCGAAGTGAGACGTAATCATCCTGGGCTTCGGCGAAATCGAGCTGGCTCACCGGTATTACGTGGACCCGCGCCCCGTCCTTCACCACGATGCGCTCGACATATTGTCCAGGAGCGCGCGCCGCCGATTTGAGCTCGGTGGCCGCCGGCATGGGATTCTTTTCGCCCAACCGGCGTCGCACACGTTCGAGCGCCGTTCGGAACCGATCGACACTGAAGGGTTTCAAAAGATAATCCACCGCCGCTGCATCGAACGCCTTCATCGCGTACTGGTCGTAAGCCGTGACGAACACCACGGCGATTTCGCGATCCACCAGCTCCAGTACCTCGAAGCCGTCCAGCTTGGGCATCTGGACATCCAGAAACAGCAGGTCGGGCTTGTGTTCGGCAACAGCCTTCACCGCGGCGAATCCGTTGCCGCACTCGGCGACGATCTCGATGTCCTCCTCGCTCCGCAGGTACTCGCGCAAGATCTGTCGCGCCAGCTCTTCATCATCCACAATCACCGCGCGGATCTTCGAACCCGCCTGCCGGTTGGCCGGCGCCGCTTCGCGCTCGCGCACGATTCCCTTCAGATCCACCATCAGATCCCGCGCCGACTGGTAGCGCCGCTCGCGATCCTTCTCCAGACACTTGCGAACGATGCGCTCGAGATCCTCCGGCACACCGTAGTTAAAGCGCGCCATCGCCTCCGGCTGAGCCTCAAGAATGCGCGCGATAGTCTCCGAAGGGCTCGATCCCTCGAACGGCATCCGGCCGGTGGCCATCTGGTACAAAACCACGCCGAGACTAAAGATGTCGGTGCGGTGATCAACTATGCGGCCCAGCGCCTGCTCGGGGCTCATGTATCCGACGGTCCCGATGAGTTCCCCCGCCGCCGAGAGCGTGCGCGTCGCCATCTGGCTCTGCAATGAGGAGGGCCTCTCCATTACTTTGGCCAGACCAAAATCCAGCACCTTCACCAGTCCGCGCGCCGTGATCATGAGGTTGGCGGGTTTGATATCGCGGTGAACGATTCCCTTACCGTGCGCAGTGTCCAGCGCATCCGCGACCTGCGACCCGATTTCCGCGATCTCGTCCACCGGGAGCGCGCGGCCCTCAATCCGCCGGTCCAGCGTTTCGCCCTCGATGAACTCCATCACCAGGAAATGGATGCCATCCACCTCGCCAATCTCATAAATGTGCGCGACGTTGGGATGATTCAAGGCCGATGCCGCCCTGGCTTCGCGGTCGAACCGCTCCATCCGCACGGAGTCTCGGGCTACCGCCGCGGGCAGAACTTTCAGCGCCACGCTGCGGTCGAGCCGGGTGTCGGTAGCCAGGTACACCTCGCCCATGCCGCCCTCACCAAGACGCGACACGATGCGGTAGTGAGCTACTTGGTCGCCCGAGTCTAAAGACGGTTCCATGGTTCTCTCGATGTTATCGCCTCGCCGTGAAGGGCAGCGACAGAATCACGCGATAGCGGTCCTTTTCCACTTGAACTTCCAGGCGCGCCGCATTGCCGTAGCGCGCTGCCAGACGGTTGCGGACGTTGGCCAGGCCGATGCCGTTCCTGCGCGTCGAAGGCGCCTCGGGATCGAATGGATTTTCGATGACGAATCGCAAATTGTCCGCCGAGCATCGCCCGCTCATGGAAATCTCGCCTCCGTCCACTAGCGTAGCGATGCCGTGCTTGATGGCGTTCTCGACCAATGGCTGCACTAAAAGCGGCGGCACCTCGCAATCGCCGCACCCTTCCGCGATGTCCTGCGCCACGCGCAGCCTTTGTCCGAATCGCACCTGCTCTACTTCCAGATAGGTCCTCGCCAGCGCCAGCTCTTCGCTGAACGGAATCGTCGTTCGTTCTCCCAGCCGCAATGAGTTGCGCAGAAAATCCGAAAGCCGGATGCACATGTCCCGCGCTCGCCCCGCGTCCACGGAGGTGAGCGCGCTGATGGAATTCAGGCTGTTGAACAAAAAATGCGGGTTGATCTGGGACTTCAGCGCCTTTAGCTCAGCCTCGCGCGCCAGTACTTCCGCCTCCCGGCGCGATTGCACGGCCAACAGGACATAATGAAGCGCGATAGCCAGGAGGTACAGCAGAAGGGACATGCCTGCCAGTACGGGCACCGCAGAGCGGAAACGTTGATCGAGGGAAGGCGCATTCCCAGGCCCGGGGACCATGTTCGCGAAAACGGTGGCCAGCACACGGGCCATCACCAACACGGCGCTGCTCAAGACCACTGCCGCCAGCAGGTGATTCGTGAGCAGCTTCCAGATGGGTGTCAACCCCAAGGGCAGATAGCGGCTCGAATACCACGGAGACAGGCAGACGAATGCCAGAACCAGGGTCAACGGCGCTGTAATGGCCGCAGTCTCCCGCCAGTTCATGGGAGCCGACATGTTGAGCACAAGCCCCAGCATCGCTCCCAGAGGGATCCATAACGCGAGGTACAGGATGAATCTGGTCCGGCTGGAGAGAAGCGGATGCATCGACTAGCCTCAGGCGGCTCAATTCTCGATGCTGACGCCGCCAAATACCGCGTAACCAGTGACCACCAGCCGCGGAGGCGTCACTCCCTCTTCGCGCCGAGGCGGAACGGTCTTGTCTTCATATCCGCCAAAGATGCCCATTCCGCGCATGACCACCTGCCAACTATAGGGCACGCGCAACTCGATGCCTCCAAACGTGGCGTTGGCGTCAACCACCACCTCTTTGCCCGGCGGCATATTGGCTTCGCGCAGATCCACCTCGACCCCGCCGAACACCGCGATCATTTCCCCGCCCTGAAAATTCTGAGTCGCAAGCCGCCGCTTTACGCCGCCGAAGGTCGCCCACTCCCTGAGCGTGTCGGCGCTCGACGTGCCGATGTCCGCCCAAGGCGGGGCCCTTCGCGGCAGATTCTTTTGCTCCATCGCGTGGAACAGCATGCTCAGACCCACGCCCACCACTGCGAGCGGCCAGATCAATCCCCAACTCACGTGCCAGATGCCGAGATTGTCCAGCAGAAGAATCACTCCGGCGCCTATCACCAGGCCGGCCCACACCCGGCCACCGGCGCCCTGGCATTCAAACATCTTCGACACGCCTACTGCGATCAGCGCAACCGGCCAGAGCCGCCAGATATTGTAGATGTGATAGACGCCGAGATTGTCGAGAAACAGCAGAACGCCCACAGCGATAATCACCAAGCCGATTACCACACCGGCGCCGGGAGGCCGGCAACTGGGGCCAATGCGCTCCTCGACGCGTTCCCGGACCTTCTCATGGATGGCCGAGTGAACACGGTCGCGGATGTCTTGTTGCAACGACTTGGCGTACTCCTCCGCCGATTGGCTGCGCTCATCGCCTCGGTTTTCTGCCATGGGAATGCTCTCCTGACTCACGTTTCGCGCCGCCGGCTCCAATGCAACAGTTCAGCCAGGCCAACCGCTATCAGCGTCAGCGGCCAAAGGTCCCATACGTGGTCGATCCATAACATACCGAAATTATCGAGAAGAAGTAACACGCCAGCCAGAATCAGTGTAAACGCAATGGCCGTCACGCCGGTGCCGGAACAGTGCGAACGGGAATGATTCGTCGTCATCTCTCTCACTCCAGTTTGGATGTTAGCGCCGCAAAAGCCTGAATTCCCGCATTATTCGGCGAGTGACGTACGGATACCGGCGAGCACCGCAGGGGTTCGGCGGAAGTGGAGTGGCGGTCGCGCCGATGGGGCTGGATTAGGCCGCCCGCGGGGGTGGGAGCACGCGATAGTTGCGCCGGAGAACCTGCCCGGAGGCCGCGTCAATACGCCCAGTACGGGCCTGATCCGGCCGACGTGCTCTGCCCCTCGATGGCCACGTACACCGGGCGCCCATAGAAGAAGGGCAATCCGAAATCAAAGGCGCCGGGATTGGGACCGCCCACGTTATTGAAGGCCGTGTTGCCGGTAACGAACAGGCTTTGGGCGTTGGCGATACTGAAGGCGACCGTGCCGGAGTTGCCGTTCGCGCCCGTGGTAATTGCCGAATACGCCACCCCAGAGGCCGGGCAATAGAAGCTCGGACTGGCCGAGCAGGTGGGAATGCCTAACGTCGCGGCATCCAGAAAAAAGATGCCGTTGGAACCGCTGTCAACGACGCTCCCGGAATACGCCTGCCCGTTGAAAGTCGCCGTAAAGTTCCCGTTGCTGTCGGTGGCATAGACCTGTACGCCCGTCAGCGCGTTGTTAGTCTGCGTTCCGATGCCGAAAATCAGCGACCCCGATAAGGATGACGCGCCCTGGGCTGCCAGCGCGGGTAGCGCGATCAGCAGGCCATTGTTGTCCTGCGGAAACAGCGCCACCGGATTCTGAAGCTGCTGCTGCGAAGGAACCGCGGTGACGGAGCAGTTGGTACTCGTGCAACTGAAATAGACTGGCGGAAGCTGGCTCCCGCTCGTGGCGCATGCGCTGCCGCAATCCTGGCGCAAGACACCGATGCCCAGAATGCCGTTGGCTCCAAGCGTCTGCACCGTATCGTTGTTGGATCCGCCGGTGTTGCAGGCGGCAGGCACGGCGGGAAAGCCGGTGCTGCCGATCAATTGGACGGAAACCGAGGAGGCCAGTTCGCCGGCGATTTCGATATCCGCTATCCGGACCGGACCCCAGGCGTAGGAGGTGTCCGCAAAGGCCACGCAGTTGCCGATGGAATGGTTATTGGCGTCGTTGAGTTGCGGCAGCGCGAGAGTAACCTGCGAGGCAAGTAGACGAATCCCCGTTGAACCCGTGTCCACCAGCACATTCGAGATCGTCTGGCAGGTGCTCGTGCCGGGCACACAAATGTTGATGCTGGTCATGAGCTGATTGATATCATTTCCCGCGGGTCCCGCGCCCACTTGGATTGGTTGGGTGTTATTCACTGGTGTGGACGGTGTGGACGGCGTACTGCCGCCGCTTGCAGAGCTGGAGCTCGAACCGCTGCTTGCTCCACACCCGGTTCCTGCCAGAAGACCGATGCCCGCGGCCAAGAGCACATACGCATGCCAGGAGCTGCGCCGCGCGCGGGGAAGACGCCGCTTCACTGGACAACCTCTGGCGAAAGATTATTCGGCAGCATGTTGATCAGATACGCCCGCACGCGAAACGACCGGAGGTGGCCGCTGGTCTCCACCACGAGCTCCCCCACATGCACCGCCAGCGGCCCGCGCCGGTGCGCGGACTTCGCGGCCTGCTGGAACTCGGCAAAGTGCGCGCCGAGCAACTGAGCCAGGTTCGGCATGGTCGGTCCTTGCCAGGCCATCCCGAAGACTTTGCCATCGGGTGAGACGAACTCCTTGACAACGCCGCCATCATCGCGCGTGATTTGGTGGACGGTGTAGCCTTGCGCTTCCACCGTGCTCAGCCGTCCCTGCAGCAGCCTTTGATCGGATTGCACGGAATCCCGCGCCTGCCCCAGCGCCGCCCAGGCCGGAACTGTCACCAAAGACAAAAGCACGATCGCAGCAACGGCTCGCATGATCTACAAGGAGGACGCTCGAATGACTTCAGATGTTGCCCCACATTTCGGAAAATTCACTTGTTAAGGTTCCGAACACCGCGCGCGCCAAAGCGGGCACCACCTAACTACTTTATTATCAACAGGAAGCGATCTAACCCGCGCGGCGCGCGCACTCGTGGCATTGTGGGATACTCCCTGCTGTAGAGGTGATCTCGATGAACGCCGACGATTTCCGACGGATTGCCCTGAGCCTGGACGGCGCCGAGGAACGTTCGCACATGGGCGCGCCTGATTTCCGCGTAGGCGGCCGGATTTTTGCCACCCTTGCATCCCAAAGCCAGGGCTATGGGAACCTGATGCTCACGCTCGAGCAGCAGGCCGCATTCGTCGGGGAGCTGCCGGAGGTTTTTGTGCCCATCGCCGGCGGATGGGGAAGGATAGGCATGACCCATATCCGGCTCGCTGCCGCGAATGAAGACATGCTCGAAGGCGCACTGCGCGCGGCATGGAAACTGCGGATCGAGAAGAACGCCAAAGCCGGCAAGAAAGGCCGATCAAAGAAGAAAGCCCGCAGAAAACCGTGAGACGCCCGCTTAGAGCTTCAGCAATTCCCGCAATCGCTTCGTTTGCACGCGGCTCACCGGGATCTCGCTGTTCTTTTTGTCATCCATGCGGAGCTGGTAGCTGGATTTGAACCACGGCACCACTTCTTTGATGCGGTTGATGTTCACCAGGTACGAACGGTGCACGCGCCAGAAAGTGTCGCGGTCGAGATTGGCCTGCAGGTCTTCGAGCGTGCGGTAGTTGGACTGGCCCTCCACATGGGTGGCGACGATCGTGATCAAGCCGCTGTCGATGGTCGCATAGATCACGTCCTGCGCGTCCACGATGAAGTTGTGGTTGTTGGCGCGCACCAGCAACTTGGTGCGCTGCGGCGCGGGGTGAGGAGCAGATTCTACCTCGACCTTGTCCTGCCGCTCTTGCATGACGCGTTTGGCGCGCTCGATGCTTTCCGCTAGCCTGACCCGGTCTAGTGGCTTGAGCAGGTAATCCAGGGCTTCCAGGCGAAACGCTTCAATCGCGTACTGATCGTACGCGGTCACGAAAATAATGTGCGGCAGCTCGATGCCGCGCTCGCGTAACTGGCGGACCACGCCCATGCCGTCCAGGCCGGGCATCTGCACATCCAGGAAAACCAGGTCGGGCTCCAGCTTCTGGATGAGGTCCACGGCCTCCAGACCGTTGCGTGCGGTGGCCGCAACTTCCACTTCCGGAAAGTCTTGGAGCAGGTAAGTGAGCTCTTCCGAGGCCAGCGACTCATCATCCACGATCAGCGTCGTAAGCGTCGCTGTCGCGCGATCCCGCATGAGTTGATATTATATCAAATACCTTTTTATCCCCCGGGAGAGTGACATCGTGTCTGCGCAAGATAACGTTCGTATCGCGCCTGCTGACGGCAAACTCGGCGTGATGATTCCCGGCATGGGCGCGGTAACCACCACGTTCATCGCCGGTGTGGAAGCCGTCAAGCGGGGGCTGGCCAAGCCCATCGGGTCGGTCACCCAGCTATCCACTATCCGCCTGGGCAAGCGCACCGAAGGCCGGTCACCGCTGATCAAGGATTTTGTTCCGCTCGCTTCGCTCGAAGACCTCACTATCGGCACGTGGGATATTTTCGAAGAGAATGCTTACCAGGCCGCGCAGGTTGCGGGTGTGCTCGAAAAGTCCCTGCTCGATCAGTTGCGCGAGCCTCTGGAGGCCATTCGTCCGCAGCCGGCCGTCTTTGATGCCGAATACGTGAAACGCATCCACGGTCCCAATCTGAAGCCCAAGGGCTCCAAGATGGATCATGCCGAAATGCTGATGGAGGACATCCGCAAGTTTCGGGAATCAACCGGCGCAGCCCGCCTGCTGATGATCTGGTGCGGATCCACCGAAGTCTTCCACAAGCCGGCCGCCGTGCACGAGTCGCTCAAAAACTTCGAGTGCGGGCTGAAGAACGATGATCCCGAAATCTCGCCCAGCCAGATTTACGCTTACGCGGCGTTGAAATCCGGCGTGCCCTATGCCAATGGCGCGCCGCATCTGACCACGGACACCCCGGCGCTCATCGAACTGGCGCGCGAGCGCAATGTGCCCATCTGCGGGAAAGACTTCAAAACCGGCCAGACGTTTATGAAGACGCTCATCGCGCCAGGATTGAAATCGCGAATGCTGGGCGTCTCCGGCTGGTTCTCCACCAACATTCTCGGCAACCGCGACGGCGAAGTCCTTGATGATCCTGGTTCTTTCAAGTCCAAGGAAGAATCGAAACTTTCGGCGCTCGAACAGATTCTGCAGCCGGACCTCTATCCTGACCTGTACAAAAACATCTATCACAAGGTGCGGATCAACTATTACCCGCCGCGCGGCGATGCCAAAGAAGGCTGGGACAATATCGACATCTTCGGCTGGCTGGGCTATCCCATGCAGATCAAGATCGACTTTCTGTGCCGCGATTCCATCCTGGCCGCGCCGCTGGTGCTCGACCTGGTGCTGTTCCTCGACCTGGCGCAGCGCGCCGGCATGCGCGGCGTTCAGGAATGGCTGTCGTTCTACTTCAAGGCGCCCATGACCGCTCCCGGCCTCTATCCCGAGCACGACATCTTCATCCAGCTCATGAAACTCAAGAACACGCTGCGCTGGATGCGCGGAGAAACGCTGATCACGCACCTCGGGCTGGAATACTACGACTGAGGTCTTCACACCCCGTTCATGAAAGTTCTGGTCATCGGAGGAACACTCTTCATCGGCCGCCGGATCGTCTCCGAGCTGCTCAAGGCCGGCCACTCCGTCGCCATCCTGCATCGGCGGTCCCGGCATAACCTGTCGAAGCGCGTCGAGAATCTGGTGGCCGATCGAAATGATGCTGCGGCCGTTCGCCGCGTGATCGGCGACCGCCGTTTTGAATTGGTTTTCGATAACGTCTACGACTGGGAGCGCGGCACCACCGCCGCGCAAGTGGAGGCCACCGCGCTGGCGGCGGGCAATCATCTGGAGCGCTACATGTTCATGTCCAGCGTCGCCGCTTACGGCGACGGGCTCAACCACTACGAAGGCGATCCGCTCGCGCCCGACAACCATCCCGACCCTTACGTTCGCAACAAGGCCATGTCCGAACGCGTGCTATTGCGTATGCACCGCAAGACCGGATTTCCGGTGGTGACCTTTCGCCCCCCGTTTGTTTACGGTCCCGAGAATCCCTTCTACCGCGAAGCCTTTTTCTGGGACCGCATGCGCGCCGGCCGGCCCATCATCATCCCCGGTGATGGCACGCGGCTGATGCAGTTCATTCACATTCAGGATCTGGCGCGCGCCTGCCTGCGCGCCATCGAGGTAGACGGCGCGATCGGCGAGTCCTTCAATATCGCCAATCCAAAACCCGTGACCCAGGTGGACGCGGTGCGCGAGATGGCGCGCGCCGCCGGCAAAAAACCCGAGTTCGTCCGCGTGCCGCGCGAACGAATTGCGGCCGCCGGTGGAAATTCGATGGGCGAGCCCATGTACTTCGGCGAATATCTCGATCTCTCGCCGATTACCGAAAACGTCAGTAAGCTGCAGCGGGTCCTGGGCGTGAAGCCCATGGCCTTTGAAACCGGCCTGCGGGAAACCTATCGTTGGTATCTGAGGCAGCCTCGCCGCAAGCTGGATTTCAATTTCGAAGACCGGCTCATTGCGGCCGCGGGCGTCCGCCGCGCGGTGTAACAATTCCTTGAAGATCACGGCTCAGGATGAGCGCGAGTTTTACGATACTCTGTATCGCGCGCATCTCCAGGCTCGCGACGACGACCTCCGCATCAGCCGCGACTCCATGCTTCGTGACCTGGAGCAACCCTCCGGCCCGCTCTATGAGCGCCGCCGGCTGTACGCCGCCGTGGTGCAGCAACTTCTGTTCGAGCCTTTGGCGGGACGTTCGGTGCTCGACTACGGCTGCGGATTGGGCGAATGGGGCGTGCTGATGGCCACCGAAGGTGCGCGCGTGGCTTTGCTCGATCTCTCTGCAGTCGCCGTCCAGATCGGACTTCGCCGCGCTGCTGCAAGCGGCGTCGCGGATCGAGTTCGCGGCTTTGCCAGGGATGCCGCCGATTTGAGCTGCTTCGCGGATGGCGAGTTTGACCTGATTTATGCCAATGCCGCCCTGCATCACACGCTGAAGTACCCGAACGCGCTCGCGGAGCTGGTCCGGGTGCTCCGGCCGGGCGGTAAACTGGTCCTGGCCGAAACCTACGGCAATAACCGCCTGCTCAACTGGCTCCGGCGCGCTCGCTGGTGGGTGAGCCGCCAGCCGGACGAGGCGGGCGAAGAGATCATCCTCGGCGATCGCGAGCTCGATCTGCTGCGCACCCATTTTCACTACGTCGAGGCGCGGCCCATGAATCTGTTCGCCATGGCCAAACGGCTCTTTCGTGGGCAATTCCAGTCGCCCCTGGTGCCTGGGATCCTGCGCTCTCTTGAATCGGTGGACGACCGGTTGCTGCGCCGGTTCCCCTCCCTGCGCCGCTTTTGTGGAGAGATCCTTGTGGTGGCGGAAAAATGACGTCACACTGGGCCGAATCCGCCCACTTGACGCCCATTTTTTCGCGGCAATAGAATTGATATAGTTAAAGTTAAACTAGTTTCAGGAGGCGGTGTGCAATTAAGACCGGCTCGTCTTTGGATACCCTGCTTAGCCGTTAGCGTACTTTTCACGTTCACCCCTAGCTACGCGGACAAGAAGGACAAGGACTCGAACACCGATACCCAGGGGCGGGACACCATCGCCAAGCCCCTGAGCGAGAAAGAAAAGAAGAAGCGCGAAGCCAAGCTGCGCAAGGAACTCGAGACGCCCTATAAGAAGTGGCTCAACGAGGACGTCATTTACATCATCACCGACGAGGAGCGGCAGGCCTTCAAGCGCTTGCAGACCGACGAGGAGCGCGAGCAGTTCATCGAGCAGTTCTGGCTCCGGCGCGACCCCACACCCGACACCGTAGAGAACGAGTTCAAGGAAGAACACTACCGGCGCATCGCGTATAGCAACGAACGCTTCGCTTCAGGCATTCCCGGATGGAAAACCGACCGCGGCCGCATCTACATCATGTACGGTCCTCCGGATGAGATCGAATCACATCCCTCCGGCGGCAGCTACGAGCGGCCCATGGAAGAGGGCGGCGGTGAAACTTCGACCTACCCGTTCGAACAATGGCGCTACCGCTATCTTGACGGCATCGGCAACAACATCATCATTGAGTTCGTCGACCCCACCATGAGCGGCGAGTATCGCATGACCATGGACCCGTCGGAAAAAGACGCGCTGCTATATGTTCCCAACGCCGGCTTGACCCTGATGGAACAGATGGGCATGGCCAGTAAGACCGACCGCTTTAACCGGACGGATGGCACGCACCTCGGCACGGCCTTCGGCGGCACTCCCGCCAGCATGGATGAGTTTGAGCGCCTGGAGCGGTTTGCCAAGCTGCAAAAGCCGCCCGCGGTCAAATTCAAAGATCTGGAAGCCGCGGTCACAACGCACATCACATTTAACCTGCTGCCCATGAAAGTGCAGGCCGATTTCATCAAAGTCACGAATTCTTCGGTGCTGACCAACGTCACCATGCAGTTCGAAAACAAAGACCTGCAATTCCAGATGAAAGATAACGTGCAAAAAGCGGTGGTCAATATCTATGCCCGCATCACCACCTTGTCGCGACGCGTGGTGAACGTCTTTGAAGATACGGTATCGATTGAGCAGCCGGCTGAACTTTTGCCGCAGATCATCAAGCAGCAGAGTGTCTATTGGAAGTCCGTTCCTCTCGCCCCCGGCATGTACCGGCTGAACGTGGTCGCGAAGGATGTCATCGGCGGCAACATGAACAACTACGAGATGGCTCTGAATGTGCCGCATTACGACGACGAGAAGCTCGGGTCCAGCAGCCTGATCCTCGCCGACGTGATCGAAAAGGTCCCCACGCGCAGCATCGGCTCGGGACAGTTCGTAGTGGGCACGACAAAAGTACGGCCCCGTTTGACTGACACCTTCAAGCAGGCGGAAAAGATGGGTATCTACCTGCAGCTCTATAACTTCGGCCCGGATGAGAAGACCCAAAAGCCCAATGGAACCGTTGAGTACGAAGTGGTCAAGAACGGTACCAACGAGAAAATCTTTAATTTCAGTGAGGATATCGCCAAGCTGCCGGAAGCCTCCGCACAGCAGGTGACCATTGAAAAGCTCCTGCCCCTTCAAACTCTGAAACCGGGGCAGTATACTCTTAAGATGAAGGTGACCGATAGGAACCGGAATCAGACGTTAACACCCACGGCCACATTTACGATAACCTAGAGGGTATCCAGGATATTGCCTGAAGGCAATGGATGAAGGATCACGGCCGATGACACCGTTTTCCCCGAGGATCGGTTCTCCAAAAGCAGCCGCTCTCCTCCTGGCTGGGATTCTCTCTATTGCTACGCCTTCTTTTGCCGTCGCTCCCGTGAAACTCTCGGGTGCCATTACTGGTCAGGTGCGTGACGGCGTCGGCATCCCTCAGATGGGCGCCACCGTCCTGCTATTTACCCACGAAGACCGCCTCTTCGCCCGTGCGTTGACGGATGCCAACGGCGGTTTTTCTTTCCTGAGCCTCATGCCGGAGGTTTACTCCATTCGGGTCAGCTTGCGCAGTTTCGCGCCCGTGTTCCGCAACCACATTCAGGTGCAGCCCGGCATGCGCAGCGTTTTGAACGTTAACCTCACCACGCTGTTCAGCACCATTCAATTGGTGACGCCGCCTGAGGGCGAGCGCGCCCTGATGAACGACGATTGGAAATGGGTCCTGCGAAGTGCTAGCTCAACGCGCCCGATTCTGCGCGTCCTGCCCAATTTGGATCCCGACGGCGCCCCCCGCCCGCGGCATAGCAGCGCCGTGTTCTCCGAAACACGCGGCTTGGTCGAGCTCTCGGGTGGCGATGGCGGCCAGGTTTCCGCCTTCGGCAATGAAGCCGACCTCGGCACGGCCTTTGCCTTCGCAACCTCCCTGTTCGGCGCCAATCAAGTAGCGGTGAGCGGAAACCTGGGATACACAACGCAATCGGGAATGGCCTCAGCGGGCTTTCGCACCAGCTACGGACGCGATCTGGGGCGCGTGAGCCCCGTGGTGTCGCTCACGATGCGGGAAACCTTCTTGCCCCGCTTCGCGGAAGCTTTCACAGGTGGGCCTGCCGTAGGCGATCTGCCGCCGCTGCGCACCATGTCCATCAACATCGGGGATGAAGAACATATTTCCGACGCGCTCCGCGTCCAGTATGGTTTCTCGCTCGATTCGGTGTCGTTCCTCGACCGGCTGCATTATTTCAGCCCGTACGTCCGGCTGGACTACACATTGCCCGATTCGAGCAAGCTGGATGTCGCCTGGACTTCAGGGAACGCGCGGCCGGACCTCGGAGCCCCGTCGGCCGCGTCCGATTCCGAACTGCAGCGCGACCTGCGAGCGCTCTCCATTCTGCCCCGGCTTTCCCTGCTCGACGGGCGCGCCAAAGTGCAGCGCGGAGAGGATCTGGAGATCGGATATTCGCGCAAAGTGGGTTCGCGCACCTATCGTGTTTCCGGATATCGCGAGCGCGTGTCCAACGCTGCGTTAACGATTTCCGGCCCCGCTTCCGGACTGTTTGCGAGCGGCGATCTTCTGCCGGACATGTTCTCCGACAGCTCGATTTTCAACGCCGGTGAATTTCAGACGCTCGGCTACACGGTATCGGCGACGCAGAGTCTTGGGGACAACTTTAGCGTCACCGTGATGTATGGGTCGATTGGAGTGCTGGCGCCCAGGTCAGATGAGCTGACAACGGATAATCCAGAGGAGTTGCGCTCTCTGATGCAAGCTAGCCGCCGCAATGCCGTTACCACGCGCGGCACGGGTACCATTGCCAAGACCGGCACCCACTTCATCGCCAGCTACCAATGGATGGATCAGAGAGCCGTAACTCCCGGCCCGATCTACACAACGCAGCCCATACGCCCGGAACCCGGCTTGAATATCTACGTCCGCCAGCCGATCCCCACCTTCTTCTCCCTGCCGTGGCGCATGGAAGCCACCGCCGATCTTCGCAACTTGCTGGCTCAGGGCTATCTTCCGCTCTCCCTCGCCGGCGGGCAGCAACTGCTGCTGGTGCAAACTCCGCGCAGCGTTCGCGGCGGCGTGAACTTTATCTTCTGACGGTTTTTACTCGCGCACCTGAATCACAGCCGCACCCTGCACCTCATCGTTTTTCAATGCATTGAGAGCCCGATTGCATTCGGCGAGGGGATAGACCTGCACCTGAGTGCGAACCGGGATCTCGGCCGCCACCCGCAGGAAATCCTCGCCGTCCTGCCGCGTGTTGTTTGCCACGCTGCGAACCACCCGCTCCCAATACAGCAGGCTGTAATCCATGGCCGGAATGGTGCTCATGTGGATTCCGGCCAGCACCAGCGTGCCGCCTTTGCGAAGCACCTTCAACGCTGCGGGCACCAGTTCGCCTGCCGGCGCGAAAATGATGGCGCTATCCAGAGGCGCCGGAGGACCGTGGCCGTTCGTCTTTCTGGCGTCCGAATACCCCGCCCACTTTGCGCCCAGGTTGAGCGCCAGCCTCTGGTGCGCGGCGTCGCGTGTGAAGGCATAGACCTCCACCCCCCAGTACCGCGCCACCTGGATGGCCACGTGCGCCGCTGCGCCAAATCCGTAGAAACCCAACCGCTGTCCTGACTGAATCGCGGACAACCTCAGCGCGCGGAAACCGATGATCCCGGCGCAAAGCAGCGGGGCGGCGTCAAGGTCGCTGAACGCCTCCGGAATGGGATAGACGAATGCCTCGGGCGCCAGCGCGAATTCTGCGTAGCCGCCGTCCACCACGTATCCCGTAAACGTGGCGTGCTCGCATAAATTCTCTTGACCCGCCCGGCAGTACTCGCACACCCCGTCGGTCTCATGCAACCAGGCGATGCCCACTCGGTCGCCTGCCCGAAAACGCCGCGCGCCCTCGCCCATCCGCTCGATCACGCCCACCACCTGGTGGCCCGGAATCAACGGTGATTTCCGCGGGGGCAGCTCACCCTCCACCACGTGGAGGTCCGTGCGGCACACGCCGCACGCGTTTACGCGCACCAGCACCTGTCCCGCAGCGGGCTCAGGCGGTTCGACCTCCGCCAGCGCCAGAGGATTGGTACTCACAGGCGCGGGCGCTCGCAGCAGACACGCTTTCACAATTGCCAGCTCGACAAAGCTTCCAGATCCCAGACGCCCTTTTCCGCAACCGACACGTGCTCGCCTGCATAAACGCCCCGTAACGCGCCGGTATCCATCCGGTTTCCCGCGGCATCGACGGTTCCCGCAAGCCTCACCCGCCGCGGCGCCAGCTTTGCCACGACATCCGGAAGATCGGTGTGCAGCAGAAGGCTCGGCACGAAATTGGCGAAGCTGTGATCGTAAATCTCCGTGTCCACAATACTGCGGAACGACACCAACGCCCTTTCCAGATACAGCTCGCGGATGTTGTTGTCGAGTGCGGCCGCAAAAATCGCAGGCACGGTCATCTTGCCGCGCGCCGCCACCACCACGGTCCGCGACCCCACCGCCGGATGCTTGCGCAACCCGCCCACCACGGCCAGGATATCGGCCACGCGCTGCCCGAGAAGCGGGCGCCCCAGAATCAACGAACCCCAGGCGTAGTTTTCTTCGTTTTCATGAGGGCGCGTGTAACCGGGATCGCCTGTCCCGAATTCCGGCGCCAGATCGCCCACGCCTCGCAGGTCCGGCGCGCACACCGCGTACCCGCGCTCCGCCAGCGCCTGATACAAACCGTCTTCGTGCCAGTGATAGTTCCGGCCCGCAGCTTCAACGATGACCACCACCGGCTTTGTTTGCGCCTGGCCTCGCGGCAGAAACAGCCAGGCGGGAACCCACACTTTCGGCGCGGAGGCCACTTCCACCGCTTCCACGTCCACCGTGCGCGACGGCACGCGCCGCAGCGTGGTCATCGGCGACTCGCTCGCTGCCGGCACACCCAGCAGCACCCTCAGATCGGCTGGAGTCTTCTCCACCGTTCGCGCTTTGTTCATGGCGAAGGGCGTTAGCCCGCCGAATGTTCGTACCACGTTGCCGGATTCCGCGACCCACAGCGTTTTGTCCGGCTCGGGCATGGTGGGCGGCTCTTGCTCGATGCGCTGTTCCTGCCCTTTGAGCCAGCGGTTGAACCAGTTATAAACCTCAAGCCGCGTGTCGTACTCAAGCCCGTGCGGCAACGGCGTGTCCACCCACTTCAGGCGATCCCCGTGGCCCAGCACCTCATACACCCTCTGCAGCTTCTGAAATTCCTCCCACCCATTAGTGATGTACTGCGGCGAGTACGTGCCGAAGAAATCCTTGTCGCTCACCGTGACGAGCAGCGGTTTGGGCGCAAACGGATACATCGTGTCCCACCGATCGAATCCCACCGGGCCCGAGCCCACGAAGTCCTGTTCCGCATCATCGGTGGAACCTGGCGGAATGAAATTGGCGCACGCCACGTTCTCGGTGTTGCCGCTGCATTCCACAGCAGCCGCGAGGCGGTCATCCGCCGCCATCAGCATCATGGTCTGCATCGCGCCGCCCGACTGGCCCGTGCCGCCGATCCGCTTTGCATCCACCATGGGCAGCGAAGCCAGGTAATCCAGGCTGCGGATGGCATCCCACAACTGCAGGCGCGTGCTCGTGTCTCCGAACAGCAGCATCTGTTTGCCTGGAACCGTGTGCTCGTCATCCGACGAAGAAAGCCGCGTGTGCGCGCCCGACGCGTCCGGATAGTAAACGCGCTCGCCCTGTCCCATGGGATCAAACGCCAGCACCACGTATCCAAGACGCGCCAGACCCTGGCAGCAACGCTGGTACGAGGCATACGCCTTCCCGTTGTCGGAGTGCCCCATCTGGAACAACACCGCCGGATATGGCGCGGCGCCTGACGTCGGAATGTAAAGGTTCGCCGGGATGTGGAATCGCGGCCGGCTCTGATACAGAATCTTCTCCACCTTGTAGCCGTCGCGTTCGAACGAGCCGAGCTTCTGCGCCTCGAGCGGCGTGCGCTCCGGTTCGCCGCCGGCAAGTTTCCACATCGTCTCGCGCACCCACTGCTGCCGCGCCCGAATGGCTTCGGGCGTTTTCAGCCGCGCGATCTCGTGATTGCGGCGATGGTATGCCTGATCGGCCAGGTCGCGCAAATAATCCGGCAGACAGCGCGGATAGTCGCGATACGCCACACCAGGAAAAGATTCTTGGGAAAACGCCGGCAGCCTCAAGAAGGCACCGGCGGCGGGTAGGGCAAGAAGTTGTCGTCGAGTCATCACCACATAATGTATCGCAGGGTTACCCGCAAGTAGTGGGAAGTGAGTTCCGTGAACCTATCGCACAGCCGGCGGTTTGCCGGCCGCCGACCAATGAGCATTCCTGAACTGCCAGCGTCCTTCTCGATATTCCGCAATTCCCGTGAAGAACCCGGCTGCCTCTACACGATTCCCGGTGTTGTTCAACATCACTTCGTGGTACGAAGTGGCCACCACGGCGAGATTTGGCGTGAGCGCATCCACCCGCAGATCGTCTCCCCATTGCAGGTCGATATGCTGGATGGTGCGCGCTAGATCCTGGATTCCCGCCGTCGCGGCTGCGCTATTGGGGAACACCAGATGGCCTTCCGCGGCCATAAAAAACGCGGGGCTTTCGGCGAAATGCTTGCGCCAGGCTGCCGGACCATCTTGAGTGACGTCGTGAGCCACCACCCGCATGAACGCTACGACGTCATCCTTCACCGCGGTGGCGCGCGACGCGCTCAGCGATTCCGGCGCGCTGGAGAGAACGTGTTCCGAGCCGCACGCGGCGAATAGAAGCGGCGCCAGGGAAAAGGCGCACTGCCAAAGACGCATGCCCCCTAGTCTACACGAACCCGCTCTGGGAAATTCAACTCGCGTCGTTGGTAGTCAGTCTGAAGAGAGCGACCTTACCGCTCTACGCTGGCGTAGTACCCCGAGCGTGTGCGCACAGCCGGATCGCCCGGTGCGCTTACCGTCACGCGAATCCGGCGGAAGCTTCCGTCCTGAGCCAGATTTGTCGGCGTGTAACCGAGGATGTATTGGTTGCGGATTTCGTGCGCCACTTCGTGCGCGATGCCATCCACTTCAGAAAGCTCTTGCGGATACCACACCTGGCCGCCCGTGGCGAACGTCAAGGCGTCGAGCGCGCGCTTGGCCCGTTCCGCCTCGCGCGGCTCATCATCGCTCAGCAGGCCGATGCCGTAGATGATCACGCCATTCTGCTGCGCCGACTGAATCAGGTGATCCAGCGTCTCCACGCTGGCATTGTCTTCGCCGTCGGTGACCACCAGCAGGATCTTCTTTTCCTTCTTGCCTCCGTGGCGCAGGTGCTCGATTCCCATGCGCAACGAATCCCGCATAGCGGTGTCTCCGCGCGTGTTGATGTTCTTGAGCGCAGCCGCTAGCGTGTCGATGTCGTTGGTGTAGTCCGCCGCGATCGAGGTTTCCTCATTAAAGTCCAGGATAAAGACCTCGTCTTCCGGATTCGACGCCCTCACCAGGGCCAGCGCGGCGGATGCCACCTTCGCGCGTTTGTTGTGCATGCTGGCGCTGTTGTCGATCACCAGGCCGAGCGATACGGGCACATCCTCATGGCGGAACGTCGTGATTTCCTGCTTCACGCCGTTCTCGTAAACCGTGAACGCGCTCTGCGGCAGGTTTAAAACCAGGTGGCCGGATTTGTCCACTACCGTGGCATGCAAGTCCACCAGCCGCGTATCGGTGCGAAAGGTAAATGTCTCAGGCTCAGCGACTTTGGCATCCTGCGATTGCGCATACAGCGACGCGCTCACCAACGTCATCGCCAGCATAGCGCCGTGTCCTAATTTAAGTAACGACAATTGTGTCCCCACCTGCTCCAAGAATAAGGACGTGAGCCTCAGCGCGCAAGTTCCCCCAGGTTAATTAGAGGCATAGCATCCCGTAAGATACTCGTTTTAGAGAACTTCGATCCTGCGCAGCGCAAAGCCGAGATCGCGCGCGTCGGCGCTCGCGCCATGGAGCGACGGGCGAAAGACCTGCGCCGTCGAAAATCCCACATGGAGAAACGGCGCCTCAGGAGATACGGGAAACTTCTTTTCGAAGCTCAAAAACTCGCTCGAATCATTTCGAATCTCGCCGATCAGCGACCCGTTGCACGTGACCGTAAGCACGTTTCCGCCGCTGCCGGGCGCATGGGGAAGAGTGCCGGTAATGCGAATCCCCTTTCTTCCTTTGGGATTGCTTAAGGCCAACAAAGCATGTTTCCGGCTCCAGATCAGGTCCGTGCCCTCGTAAGCGTGCCAGCCGCGTAGAAGCTGCGCGCTCATGCCGTCTCTGACAACGATCGACGAGGTCCAGGCCGCCGGCAGGTACGCCAGTTTCCACACGCAGTTCCGGCATTGCGGAGATGGGTCTGTCACATACTTCCGGCGAAACGCGCGATACGCCTCACCGTGCCAGATGTCGCGAAGCGATTGGTGATGCAGGTCGCCGAGCGGAATCTCGTCCAGCACTTCACACACAACCACCTGGCCGCTCGCCAAAATGTGCATGCTTTCGAACGGCGACTGGTCGCAACTGAACAGCCGCGCTTCGGGCGGCAGAGGCGGCGCAAAATACGCCGGCGCGTGACTCAAACTGGGATGCGGATCGATGTCCGGGTTCAGGACGTTCACCGCAAACCCGGGATGCGCGGCTCGGACCGCCGCGACGGTTTGCCTGAGAGTCTCTTTGAATCCATCGCGCAGCGTGTTGCCTGCAAGCTCGAGGGAGAAATCGTGCGGAACCAGGTGTCGTCCGATGATGGGATGAACTGAAACTTCCTGAACTCCCACGCTCTTCGCGTACTCCACGACATGCCCAAGCTGGCCGATATTCTCGTGCATGGCAACGAAGCAGAAATCGAGCCGGGGCTTTTCGAGGCCGCGTGTGGACTTCAGCTCCAGGAAATCGTTGACACGTTGCTTCAGGAGATCGAGCGACCCGAACTGGTAAATATCCTGGTATTGCCGCGGATCCATGGTGTGCAGTGAAACCGCGAGCCGGTCGAGGCCGCTTCCGACAATGCCCTCCAACAACGGCTTCGAAACCGTCGAAAACGCCGTCACCAGTTCCGTCAGTGCCCCGGTCGAGGCCGCAAGGGGGATGGCCTCCAGCAGCCGCGGATAATAAATCGATTCACCCGAATAATTCAAGCTGATGAAATCCGGCGATTCCAGCTCGGCAATGACGCGCCGAAAGATTTCGAAATCGAGGTTTCGCCCCGCCCCGAACCGGCTCTTGCGCGTGCAAAAAATGCAATCGAAGGGACATTTCGACGTCAACTCAATCCAGAGGATTTTCGGCATCGGAGCGGTCACGTAGTCGGAATCGATCGTGAACTGTCCGGACGCGGGCTGGGACTCGGTCGGTTTGGAATTCCAGGGGAGAATTTGCGCGAGTCGCATGGCCGTTTATTTCCGGTACTCGTGCCCCAGCACAGGGTGCGGACGGTAACCTTCCTCGAGCCGCCGGATTTCATCCGCTTCGAGCGAGACATCCACGGACGCCGCCGCTTCGTCCACATGCGCCGGTTGTGTCGCGCCGAGCACCGGGGCTGTGACTCCCGGCCGGCTCAACAGCCACGCCAGCGCAATTTGCGACGGAGTTACTCCCCGGTTTCGCGCCACTTCCGCCGTGCGCCGCGCGATTTCGAAATCGCACTCCTGGTAATAGAGGCGCTGCGAATACTCGTCGCTTTTCGCTCGCACGGTTTCCACCCCACCCGGCCCTTTCCATTTTCCCGCAAGCAAGCCGCGCGCCAGCGGACTCCAGGGCAGCACGGCAATGCCTTCGTGGCGGCACAGCGGCAGCATCTCACGCTCTTCTTCGCGGTAGATCAGGTTGTAGTGGTTCTGCATAGAAATGAAGCGCGTCCATCCATGCTGTTCACAGGCATTCAGCGCCTTGGAGAATTCCCAGGCAAACATGCTCGACGCGCCCAGATAGAGCACCTTTCCGGCGCGGACCAGATCGTTGAGAGCTTCGAGAGTTTCTTCGATCGGTACTTCATAGTCCCACCGGTGGATTTGATACAAATCGATGTAATCGGTGCCCAGCCGGCGCAAGGAAGCATGCACGGCATCGAAAATATGTTTCCGCGACAGGCCGCGATCGTTCGGTCCGGGTCCCATCGGGCCGTTCACCTTTGTCGCGATGACAACCTGGTCGCGCGTGGCCAAGTCGCGCAAAGCGCGGCCCAGGATCTCCTCACTCAATCCGGTTGAGTAGACGTCGGCGGTATCGAAGAAGTTAATGCCCAGCTCGAGCGCGCGCTCGACGATCGCCCGGCCCTCTTTCTCCGGCAGCGTCCATGCCTGCCATTCGCGGCTGCCGAATGACATCGCACCGAGGCAGATGCGTGACACCTTCAATCCCGCCCGCCCCAGCGTGACGTACTTCATCGAGCAGGATCGGGGCCGCGGTTTCGCCGAACCAAAAATGCCCTTCATCGTTCGCCACATCCCGTAGCAATACGAGCAAGGTATCACACTGTTGTAGCGTAGGAAGAGGGCCGGGCATGTCAGGGAAAACTGGCTTTGGAAAAGCGGAAGCCGCTGAGATCAGTGCGCAACTGACCGAGTGGCTTCTTTCCCGTGATGTGCAGGTGCGAAGCGGGCCGGAGTCCGGCGGCGTTTTCGGTTGGTTTGACCAGGCTGCGCCACGGCGATTCCTCTATCCCGAAGCCACCGGTTACTACCTGGCGTTCCTGGCTTACCTGGCGCATCAAGCCGTGCAGTCAGGCACCATCCGGATTTACGCTGAGCAAGCCACCGGTTGGCTTTGCCGCCAATGCGGCGGTGAAGAACCGCCGCCCGCTCGCATGTACGCGGATGGTGACGCGAGTTCAGATTGGCGAAGTGGTTATTCTTTCTCCTTCGACCTTGCGATGATGTGGCGTGGCATCGCCATGAGCCGGGCGACGCGGCTGGCGTCTGCGCTCGCCGATCCGGCCTTGGCCGCGGTGGAGCGCCAGCTCGCCCGGTTCGTTCCATCGAGCGGCGAATTGCGCGCGAGTATCACCTTGCGGTCCGGCCTGACCGAGACATCCTGGGCCAGCCGTCCCGGGCCCTACCAAACCAAGTGCGCGGCTGCGCTTTTGCATTCGGGCACGCGCGCGCCGGAGAAGTTGCGATCGTCCGCGGAAGCGACGCTGGCACTATTTGATCACTGGCGCCCGGAAGCATTCCACCCTGAGTTGCTGCACCACGATCTCTATTTTGTGGAGGGCTTGTTGATGGCGGGCGCTGCGCAGCGGGACGAAACGTATCTGAGCCACGCGGCGACGGCCCTCGAGCGGTTGGTGGCCGCGCACCGGTTGTGGCTCTGGGACGAATGCTCGCCTTACGCGCGGTCAGACGGTCTCGCGCAGGTTTTGCGCGCCGGATGTTTGCTCCAAGCCGCAGGCTATTTGCCCAACGACTCTTGGAGTGAGCTTCTGCCTCTCCTCGCTTGCACGCTGTCCGGCTATTGTGGTTCGGGCGGCGTCATGCATTTCCGCAGAGACAGTGCCGGAAGCTTGCAGCACGTCAACGTCTGGAGCGGCCTTTTTGCCGCCCAGGCCCTGTCCTGGTTCGGACAATGGGAGGAGTCGGCGCTGTCCATCGAGGCGGCGGCCGGGCTGATTTAGAGACGAATGCCACGAGGAGAGCCGAATCCGGTTGCCCTCTGGCGCTTCAGCCTGCTGTTTGCCGCCATCCGATTGGGTTGGATATTCGAAGTCCTGCTGCGGCCGTTCCCACGCAAGCTTCGCCGGTTGCCGCATTGGCGTCCAGGCGTCAGCATCGTGATCCCGGAGTGTGGAACGCCAGATGTGCTTGAGCATGCGATCGATTCGGCCTTCGCTGCGGCCGGGCGGCTGGACGAAGAGCTCGAGCTTATCGTCGCCGTCAACGGCGCGCCTCTTTCCGCTTATGCTCGGCTACAGCAGCGTTTCCCGCAGGTGCGCTGGCTGCACGACGAAAAGCGTTTGGGCTTCAGCGGCGCCATCGAGTGGGGCGTCAATGAAGCCCGGTTCGACTGGGTCTACCTTCTCAATAGCGACATGTTCCTGGCTCCGGAAGCTCTCACCGCGCTCATGCCCTGGCGGGCCGCGCACGTTTTCGCCGTCGCCTCCCAGGTCTTCTTCGCGGATGCGAGCCGGCGCCGCGAAGAAACCGGCTGGACCGGTTTTCGCGTGCGCGGCGGATCGGTTGAAATTTTCGACGTCTTGCCGGAAGATGCCACCACCGTCCGCGGACACTTGTACGCGGGCGGCGGCGCGTCGCTGTTCCGGCGTGAACTCCTCTTGCGCCTTCTGTCGCGTTCGCATCCCTACAATCCGGTTTACTGGGAGGACGTCGAGTGGGGCGTGCGCGCCTGGCAGGCGGGCTATGAAGTTCTCTTTTGCCCCACATCGCACGCCACGCATCTTCACCGCGCAACGGTTTCTCGAATCTTTTCCAAGGATCACTTGGAGCGAATCCTTTGGCGCAATCAGCTTCTGTTTGCGATGCGCAATGGCTTCTTGCGAAGACCTCGGGGAGCCCTGCTGCGCGGCCCCACGAACGGTTGGGATGACATCACGCTTCGGGAACTTTCGCGCCCGCGCCAGGCCTTCAGTCTGCTGGCCGCCTCGTGGACGAGAGCGCGGGCGCCCGCGCGGCTCGTTGATCTGGAACGAGTCGACCGGAAGTTTTATCTGCGCCCTCCGCAGACCGGCACGCGCTCTGTGATTGTGGTCTCACCGTTTGCCGTGTATCCGCCCGGCCATGGCGGTGCACGGAGAATCGCGAACCTGCTGCAACGCCTGGCCGACGACTTCAATATTGTTCTCTTGAGCGACGAGGAGGCGCTCTACGAAGCATCAGTGCTAGCCAGAGTCACCGGTCCGATTTGTGTTCATCTGACGGGCGGCCGTCGAGCGGATACACCGGGCGCGCCGCGGCGCATCGCTCGGATCCGCTCCCATTCCCATCCGCGAATCCAGGTGGAAACCGAGTGGCTCGCCGCCACCTACGCTGCGGATCTCGTGCAGATTGAATACATCGAGCTGGCCGCGCTCATTGAAAATCGAAAACGCGCTGTCCCCTGGGTCATCACTCTTCACGACGTGCTCTTTTGTGAGACCGGCGAATCGCCCGAGGATCGATTCGAAGCGGCCTTGATCGCTCAGCATGATGCCGTAATCGCCTGCTCCGCCGAGGATGCCGCCCTGGTCCGTCACAAGCGTGTAGTGGTGGTTCCCAATGCGGTTACGCCGCCCGGCCGTTACGTTTCCTCGCGCGGCAGCCGCCAACTGCTCTTCACCGGTCCGTTTCGATACGAACCGAACCTGGCCGGCATACTGAAGTTTCTTGAGGCCGTTTATCCGGCGCTGCGACGCGAAATTCCGGATGTCGAGCTGTGCGTGCTGGGCGGTCGCGATGCAAGCCTCATCGCCCGGCAGTACGAGGGCTTCGCTCAGCCGGGCGTTCGAGTAGTAGACCACGTGGACGATGTCGCGCCCTGGCTCGAAGCTTGCGCCTTGACGATTAACCCGGTCACCGGCGTGCGCGGATCCAGCATCAAGCTGCTGGAGTCTCTGGGATTCGGCCGCGTCTGCATCTCCACCGAGGAGGGCGCTCGCGGCTTTCGTGATCTTCATTCAAGCGCGTTGCTGATCGTTCCGGGAGTTAACGATTTCCTTGCGCCGCTTCGCGAACTCCTTCTTGATGAAGAACGGCGCCTCCAATTGGAGAAGCCTGACAGCCAGCTTCTGGAATCAATTAGCTGGGAGCGGGCGGCCTTCGTTCAGGCCGGCCTCTATCGCGAGTTGCTGCGATAAGGCGGTATTCCCCTCGCTCCCGGCTCGCGCACTCTTCATTTCGCCGGTGTTTTGAGTTGCGCGATAATCGCCTGGGCTTCCTGATCGAAAGCCGCCGCGATGGCGGCATCGGCCTGCGTCGGATTCTGCTGGGCCCCGGCAGCTGTGCCCGGCTCCGGGGTGGCCCCGTGCAACAACAGCGACATGCCGCTCATCATCGGATCCATGCCCGCCATCGGCGCGCCCGCACCGTGGCCGCTCATCAAAGCATTCATCATCGAGGGATTCATCATGCCACCGCCGCCCATCATCCGTGCCGCCGCCACCATGGGAACTGCGTTTGAGGCCAGCATGGCTGCAGCCTTCCAGTTGAATTGCCCGCCATTTTTGCCGGTAACTGTTGACGCCAGCGTCGATCCGCCCCTGTTTACGGGAACGAGGCGGTAATCTACCCGCGCCTCCAGCGCCTCGCCGCCCGTGACGCGGCCCATGCCGGGCGCATGACGGAGGAAATGACCGACCTTGCCGCTGGACGGGCTCTCAACGCCGGCGACGTCATTGTAAAGAACGTAGTCGCACTGCCAGTCCTTCGCCTTTTGCGTGATCGCCTCCGGTGAGCCGTCTTGAAGCGGCACGACGTCGAACTTCGCGTCCTGGAGCTGAGCGATCAGATGCTGATACGGTGCCGCGCCATTGGATTTACCGCGCAGTGCGACCACGCCAATGCGGACCACACCCGAATTCTTCGGCGCGGCTTTCGCAGCCTTTGGGTCCGAATTCGTGTACCCCGCCGGAATGTCAAACAGCATAGCGTCAAGCGGCGCCGTAGCCAGCGAGGTCACCGACATGGAAAAGGTCGAGGAGGACTTGCCATTTTCCCCGTGGGTTGTGATGGTGTAAGCGAGCGGGAAGCCGCGATTCGCGGAACCGGCATCCTGCTGGCTGCAATAAGCCCCGTCCTTCAGCTCGATGTACCAGCCATCGGTCTCCGTCTGATTCTCGACGGATTTCAGGTGACGAGCCGCATATCCGAACATCTGCTTGCGCTCGCCGGTATCGGTGATCTTCGTCTGGGCAGACGCATCCTCTTGTTCCGCCGGTAAGCTCAAGTAAGTTTTGGACTTAGCATCAATCTGGATGACGCGTTTTTGGTCACACTGCCGCACTAGCACAAGGCCATCGCCGTATTCATAGCGTAACCGCTCGCCCTTCGCATATACCGTAGTTTCAGTAACTTGGCCGTCCGATGTATATTTTGCGGCGATTTTCGTGTCCGAAAAAGCCGCCGTTGCCGCCCCCAGCATCAGTACCGAAGCAAATACCGAAGAATGTTGGTTCATCGTTCCACCTCCGCTTTCATCCCGTTAGCGAAAACAGAGGAACAAACTGGCTCATCGAAATAGTACTTTTCGTTTAAACTCACAGAATGGGCAGCCCGCAGTCGGGAGAAATCACTGGTTTACTGCGCGCCTGGGCTGCGGGAGAACCGTCTGCGCTAGATCGTCTTTTTCCAGATGTTTACGAGGAATTGCGGCAGATCGCGGAGACCCGGCTGCGCTCGCGCCACGCAGGCGACACCGTCGAACCGGCCACGCTGGTCCACGAAGCCTATCTGCGGTTCAGCCAGTCCGACCCGGTCCAATGGAACGACCGGAGCCATTTCTTCGCGGTTGCCGCCACCTTCATGCGGCACATCCTGCTGGACCATGCTCGCGCGCGAAAGGCGGCAAAGCGAGGTGGCGGCATCGAGTTGACGCTCAGTGAGCCGGCCCAACCCTCCGGTGCTCTCGAAGCCGAGCTACTCGATGTGGATATCGCGATCCAGGAATTGGCCCGCCTCGACCAGCAGCAGGCGAAAATTGTAGAATTGCGCTTTTTCGGCGGGCTCTCGATCGCGGAGACTGCCGAAGCGCTTGGCATCTCGCCGGCTACGGTAAAACGCGACTGGGCGGTCGCCAAGACCTGGATACGGCGGCGCCTTGCCCATCACTAATGCAATAGGGGTGCGATGAATCCGGAGGACTGGCGGCGGGTCTCTGACGTATTTTCCGACTGCTTGAAGCTCTCCGGCGACGACCGCGATTCTTTCCTGGCGGAGTTGGAGTGCGATCAGCCCGAGATTGCGCATGAAGTGAGGGAACTCCTCGCGGCATACGAGCAGGACCAGGAATTCCTCGAGCAGCCCGGCATCGACCAGGTTACTGCTTCGGGAATAGAAGCTCCCGATCCCGAATTCCCGCCGAGCCCGGCTGATCGCCGTCCGAAAACGAAACCAGTTTCCTTTTGGGTACTGCTCGCCGTAGATGTACTGGCGCTCGGGCTGTATATTTTCGGCGCAGTGCTGATACACCGGTATGGCCCTGTGACCTCGACCGTGGGTTGGGATGCCAACCTGGAAGGGGCAAACTGGCGGATCGCCCAAGTGGATGTACCCGGTCCAGCGGCAAATAAGCTGAAGCTCGGAGACGTGATCGAGGAATTGAACGGCCGCACCGCAAGCGGCACGTTAGGGGCTGATTTGGAGTCGATTCCGCCCGGCAGCTCTTACGTGGTGCGAGTCTTGCGGAATGAAACAGAGTACGAATTCACTCTTGAGCGCGCGATTGTGCCGAATGGCTTGGGCGCCGCGGGCACAGCTTCGTACCTGGCGGTAAGCCTCGTCTTCTTTTTTACAGCAGTGCTGGTGGGCTTGATGAAACCGGATCAGCGCATGGCCCAACTGGGCTGGGCTGCCCTTTTGACAGAGGGCCTGGTGCTGCTGAAGAGGATCCTCGTTTCTTACTTCGGGTTCCTCGGCGGGCTGCCGTATCTTGCTTTTCAGACCTTAGACTTCTCGGACGGTCCGCACTTTGCGCTGGCCTACCACTTTTATTCCAGGGCATTCGGAAAGGACATCAAGAGATGGCGTGCGCCCCTGGTGACGTTTTACGCATGGGGCGCCGCTGTCGCGATGGATCGCTTCCTGCTGACCAACAGGCAAGCACTCTCTTTCCTGGCGGCCCACGCGTCCCTGGAGGACATTTCGGAGCTTATTCTGGGCGCATTTTACATTGTTGCGCCTTTCAGTATTTGCGTCGTGCTGGTGCGGAATTACTTCGTGGTAAAGGAACCCGACGACCAGCGGCGCGCCCGTTGGATTGCGATTGGTTCGCTAGCCGGAATTCTTCCGTACGCAATCATCCGCACCATCGGGCACATTGCCTACGTGACCGGCAACGCAGCCCAGGAAAGATCCGGTTACGAGCTAGCGCTCAGGCTCGCGATCGCGCCCGCCGTGCTGATCCCGCTCGTCACCGGGTACGCCATCCTGAAACACAGGCTCTTTGATATCGACGTAGTCATCCGCCGGGGCATCCAGTATCTGCTGGCCAGAAGTGTTCTGCGATTTGCTCTGGCCCTCCCGGCGCTGGCCCTCTGCTATTCACTCGTAACCAACGCAAACCGTACCGTTGCCGACGTGATGGTGCATAACCGCGTCTTTCTGGTTCTGCTTGCGCTCATCGCGGTGGTGCTGAAGTTCCGTGAAAGCTTGGGAAGCTGGCTCGATCGGAAATTCTTCCGGGAGAAGTACCAGCAGGAACATCTGCTCATCGGGCTGATCGACAGTATCAAGAAGCTGCATTCGGTGGTGGAGATGAGCGAGCGCGTCGGCGCGGAATTAGCCGCGGCGCTTCATCCCCAGAGCGTGCTGGTGTTCTATCACCGGCTGGAACAACGGGCTTTCGTTAGCGGATTTTCTTCTGATCGGCGGGCCGACACATTGCGGCTTCCTGATGCATCGCTGGAGATTGCAGCGCTGGGACGCAGCGAAGGGCCGCAGGACCTGACCAGTTTTCGGACCGCCAGCCGCAGCCCAAACGAGTGGCGGTGGCTGGCTCGATTGGGTGTCGATCTGGTTGTTCCGATGACCGCGACGGACGGAGCCCTGGCCGGATTTGTTCTGCTCGGCAGAAAAAAGTCTGAGGAGCCGTACACCCCGACCGATCGCAAGCTGCTGCGGGCTCTGGCGGATCAGATGGCGATTCTTTACGAGAACATCTCGCTGCAGGAGCGCCTCCAGGAAGCGCGGCGAACTTCAGAGCAGATGCGGGCTAGAGTGGAGCAGCATGGCATTCAGTGGCTGCAGGAGTGCCCGCAATGCGGACGCTGTTTCGATTCTTCGGTGAAGAATTGCAGTGATGATGGCAGCGAACTGATCCTGTCCTGCCCGGTGCGGCAGATTGTCGATGACCGGTATCGCCTGGAACGGGCCCTCGGCAAAGGAGGCATGGGCGCCGTATTCGAAGCTTCCGACTTGCGGCTAAAACGCAAGGTCGCCATCAAGCTGGTCCTGGCGAGCAAAGCGGACGATACAGCGTCTTTGAGGCGTTTTTCGCGAGAGGCGCGCGCGCTGGCGCGCCTGAGCCATCCGAATATTGTCGCCACTTACGACTTTGGCGTAATTGAGAGCGAGGCCTCGTACCTGGTGATGGAGTTCGTTCCGGGCACGACTCTGCGCACTGAGATCGCAGGAGGCATGATCCAGCCGGCGCTTGCTGCGGATTGGTTTGACCAGTTGCTCGAGGGAGTGAAGGCCGCGCATGCCGCCGGCATCGTGCATCGCGATTTGAAACCGGAAAACGTTTTGATTTCCACCGCTGTGAATGGAAAGCGGCAGGTGAAAATCGCAGACTTCGGAATCGCAAAATGGTCGCTTCCGGGGTCGGAATCGACAAACCTGACCGCGCCAGGAACCGTGGTAGGGAGCTTTCACTATATGTCCCCGGAACAACTAGCGGGGCAGACCGTGGCCGAGCGGAGCGACATTTTTTCGATCGGAGTCATGGCAT
>Ga0335070_10000620_pt1 | contig 39986 bp, 38 predicted proteins | sample Lox_Sample_13_FD_206722 | JGI IMG/M metagenome (GOLD analysis project Ga0335070, IMG submission 206722) | Soil microbial communities from Loxahatchee National Wildlife Refuge, Florida, United States - Lox_Sample_1.3 | ecosystem: Environmental > Terrestrial > Soil > Wetlands | place: USA... | reverse complement strand
GCCCGCACCAAGGAACTCCTCAGAATTCCCGTGATCGGAAACGGTGACGTGGAATCCCCGGCGGGGGCCGCACGGATGTTCCAGCAGACCGGGTGTGACGCAGTCATGATAGGTCGTGCTGCGGTAAGACAGCCCTGGCTCTTCCGCGACGTCGCCGCAGCCCTGTATGGGGACACAGCGATCCCGCCTGCTCCCGATCCGCCAGCCGTGTTCCGCGACTTCCTCTCCCTCCTGGATGCGACGCTCCCCGCGGAATACCGGCTTCCCCTCCTGCGGCATTTTGTCGTCTACTTTGCCCAGAACTATACCTTCGGCCACACCCTCTGGCGCCTTGTTCACAATGCCAAGAGCGTTGCCGAGGCAGCCGCCCATGGGGATGCCTTTTTCCACGACCATCGCCCTATCGATACCCGACGTTGATACGGAGTCGAACGGCGCGCGCGGCTTGTCCAAGAACCCCTGTCGTCGAGAGGAGCCGCCTGCCCCGCCGCAGGCAGGGTGGTCTGCGGCGCAAAGCGCATGCCTTCGCTTCGCCCGGAGCAGGAAAGGCGAGGAAGGCGAGAAATGCAGGCAGTTCGGCCAATCTTTATCCTTTCTCGCTTTGCCTCCTTTCCCGACGGTCTAGCGGCAGGCCTGCCTGCGTGTTGCTGCGACTATGCGCCTTTGCAGGGCGGACCTCTCTCCCGCATATCCCGTCGCGGCTGGAAAGCGCTCCCACAGCTTGCGTAATGGGGGCTAGACGGGCCGGGGCGACTTCCAGATCCCCGGGATCGTTCTGCCGCACTGGCGGCAACGGCCCTCCTTGAGATTGACCACGTCTACATGATAACCAAGACGCTGGATGAGCATCGCACCGCATTTTGGGCACGTGGTGTTCTCACCCGCACTCCCCGGGACGTTGCCGATGTAGACGAACTGGAGGCCCTCCGCGAGAGCGGTCTTCCTCGCCTCTTCAAGGGTGGCGACCGGGGTCGGTGGCAGGCTCTTCAGTTTGTAGAGGGGATAGAAGCGGGTGAAATGGAGCGGCACCTCCGGCCCCAGCTCGTTCTTGATCCACCGGCACATGGCCCTGATCTGCTCGGTGTCGTCGTTCTTTCCCGGTATTACCAGGTTCACGATCTCCAAATGGATGCCACGTCGTTTCAGGCTCTTCAAGGTTGCAAGCACTGGCGCGAGGGAGCCGCCGGTAAGGTCGCGGTAAAAGTCGTCGCTGAAACCCTTGAGGTCGATGCAAGCCCCATCGAGAACGTTGCAGAGCTCGTCCAGAGGCCCTGGGTTGATGAAGCCGTTCGAGTGCATGACCTTGAGGATCCCCTGCTGCCGGGCCAAGCGGCCGATGTCCAGCATGTATTCGATGAAGATGGTAGGCTCCACGTAGGTGGAGGCGATGGATTGACATTGGTTCTGAATGGCCTGCTGGAGCACCGCCTCCGGCGGCATCCGGTAGTTATGAGTCTCGTCTGGCCTCGTCTGGGAGATCTCCCAGTTCTGACAGAACTTACAGTTGAGATTACACCCTGCCGTGGCAAGGGAGAAGGAGCGGCTGGCAGGCAGAACGTGGAAGAAAGGCTTTTTCTCCACGGGATCCACATGAACGGCGCAGGGGTTGCCATAAACGAGGGAGTAATAGCGGCCGTCGACATTTTCCCGGACGCCGCAATGTCCCCGTTCACCCGGAGCCACCTCGCACAGTCGGGGACAGAGTTCGCACCGAACGTTGCGTCCGGGGAGTTGGGTGAAAAACGGCGAGGGCTTGCGGACGAGGTAGCCTTTCTCCAGGCTGAGCGCCCGCGCCGGGGACGGGGCGAGCAGATCCATCAGGCCGCCCAGGCTGGCGCAGACAAGAGCAGACTGGCCGCAGGCCTTCAGAAAGTCCCGCCTGTTCAGGACACGAGCCATGATGAAGCCATCCTCCAATCCTGAAGTGATGAAGTCATGGAGTGGCGGAGTACTGGGAGAAACAAAAGAGGGCCCTTTCCTATTTTCCCCAACACTCCATCACTCCACCACTCCAGTGCTCCAATACTCCTTTCCCCTCCCTCAGAAGACGTCAGCCGAGAAGATGTAGATCTCCGTCTCTTTATCCTTCCAGGCGTCCTTAGGCAGGTGAGCCTTCTCGCAGGTGTGCTCGAGAAAGGCGGTCCGGTCCCATTTCCACTCCGTCGCTACCTGCGGCAGGAGCAACCCTGAGTAACCTCCCCTGCGCATGTATATGCCGTGCGTCCCTACCTGGATCTCCCGCACATCGGTGATCCGCCGCAGCGGGGTCAGCACCGAGATCTCGATGTCGACGTCTTTGAGCTCTTCGGCCCGAAGGGGTGGAAAACGAGGATCGTCAAAGGCCGCGGCAACCGCCATATCCGCTACGGTCTTGACCAGCGGTTGCCGCGCCTGGATCTGGCCGATGCAACCTCTGAGTCTCCCGGCCTTGTGGAGGGTGACGAAGGCGCCTCTCAACTCGCTCAGGGTGGGGGACTTCGCCTCCGGAGCCGGCGCCTTCTCTCCTCGACACTTGGCCTCGATGGTCTTCTTGGCGAGCTCGAGGAGCGCTGTTTTCTCCTCTGCCGTCAGCCCCAGATCAACCCCCACCCTCGGCGGCGTGCGCTCCCCTTCCGGCGTGGCGCCCTTCGTCCTTGGATTGGCCCACAGGGCCGCCGCCATGTAGCCCACCACGCCGCTGTGATCGCCGGTTACGTCGCCGCTGTTGGCATAGTAAAGGACCTGGCTCTTGTTCGCCCCGAGCTTCTTGGCGATGAGCATGGCCGTGACCATGGGGCCACCGCCACAGGCCTCGCACTTCCCATTCTTGAGGCTCTCACTGAGACCGCCCGGGTCGAAGGCATTCACCTTATCCGCAACGACCTGGTCCAGCCTTTTCGCCTCCTCGTAAGGATGGAAATGGGAGAGATCGCTGCTCGCCACCACAAGGGTCGACTTCTTATCGATACAACCGGCTATTGCCTCCGCCAGCCACTGACAGCTGGCAAAGCTCTGATCTCCCATGACCAGGGGGACGAGCTTGAAACCGGGCATGACCACCTGGAGAAAGGGAAGTTGGATCTCGAGGGAGTGTTCCTGGGCATGAGCCTCGGCCACGAAACGGATCCGGCGGTCGCGCTCCTTCAGTGCCGTTATGAACTCAGTGTCGAGGGGCACTACGCCGAGCGGCGTCCGGAACCCCCCCCGGTCGTACACCGAAACCCCCGAGAAGTAGGCGCGATGGCTGGGGGCGATTACAACCACGGTGTCAAATTTCCGCCCCTGCAAAAGCTTGTAAGCGTAAGCTGCCACCTGGCCCGAGTAGCGGTAGCCTGCATGAGGAGAGACGAGGGCCAAAAGTTGCCCCTGGAGATCCGGGACTGAGGCTTTCTGGATGTTGCTCTCCACATCCTGGCGCAACCGCTTGGCATCTCCCGGATACCAGGATCCGGCAAGAATGGATTCACGGATCTGTTCTCCTGGCATATTCGTACCCTCCGCTGCGGTCGCATCCTGCACACCAAGGAGAGACCAGAAGAAAAGAAATGCGGCCAACGCCGTGCCCATAGGGGATCGGAGTATCATCTCGTCCACTCCTTCTACTCCAGGCAGGGTCCCCGGACTAGATGAATACCCGCGCTGAAAGGGACTGCTCGCATTGTAATGAATCAGCGCGAGTCCTGTCAACAAAAGCCGCGGAGCGACTTCAAAGAGGACCCGGTGAGACTGTATACTACCGGCACGGAGGTGTGCCCCATGGGAACGGCCAACAGCTATCTCGACAACGTCACCATCGTCTTGCATCGGTCCCGCTTTCCCGAAAACATCGGAGCCTCGGCGCGAGCGGCACGGAATATGGGCATCTCGCGGTTGGTGCTTGTGGAGCCCGAGAATTGCGATCTCACGAGGGTCTTGAGGATGGCGACCCACGCCGCCATCGATGTGGTGGAGAACATGGAGGTCTTTTCCGACCTGAGAACGGCCCTCAAGCCCTTCAGCTATGTGGTGGGGACGACTGCTCGCCTAGGCGGTGAGCGTCAGGAGGTGGGGGCGCCTCGCGAGTCGGCCGCCAGGCTGGTCTCCATCTGCGCCAAGAACAAGGTTGCCGTGATCTTCGGCCCCGAGGATCGCGGCCTCAGCAACGCCGAATTGCGTCTCTGTCACGAACTAGTCACTATTCCCAGTGCTGAGTTCTCCTCCTTGAACCTGGCACAGGCGGTCATGGTTCTCTGCTACGAACTCTTCCTCGCCGGCCGTCAAAAGCGGTCAAAGCCGTTTGTGCCGAAGCTCGCCAATCGCCACGAGCTGGACGCCATGTACGAGCAGCTTAAAGATGTGTTCGTTAGAATCAACTTCATCAACCCGCAAAACCCGGACTTCTGGATGCGAAGCATCCGTCGTTTCTTTTCCCGGGCAGGCCTCCAGGCGAGGGACGTGAAGGTCATCCGCGGCATCTGTCGGCAGATCGATTGGTATGCGGGGCAGGGTCGGCACCAAGAGGGCGAAACAAGGAGAGACTGAGGCGAACTCGCGGGGCGAGGCGAGGAACTGTTATACGTATACGTTATACCTTATACGCAGTTCGTCATCACCGTTTGCCCGGCGGGGCTTGCGATTGCCCTTTCGGCGAGGAAAAATATCCAGCCCACGCCATTTTCGCACGGGGAGAGCCGCTCTCTGATGTTCTATTGCCGAATAACCTATAACGCATAAAACGATGCGCCCCCTAATACACCAGTCCCACCTTGCGCCGCACAAGATCCAGCGTGGGGCGCGCTTTATCCCGCGCCTTTCTCGCGCCTTCCTGCAAGATCTCCCGGATCAGGCCGGGGTTCCCTTCAAGGGTCCGGCGCTTCTCCCGCGCCCCCCGAAAGTGCTCCCAAAGCCGGGCAAATAGATCCTTCTTCACATCGCTGTATTTGAGGCCGCCGCGGCGATAGCGGTCAGCGAGCTCGGCCTTTTCCTCACGGTTCAGAAAAAGAGAGATGATGGCGAAGAGGTTGCACTTGTCGGGGTCCTTGGGCGCCGCCACCGGGGTGGAATCGGTCACGATCCCGGCGATTTTGCGGCGGAGGTGCTCCTCGGTGGAGAAGATCTCGATGGTATTGTCGTAGGACTTGCTCATCTTCCGGCCGTCGAGGCCGAGCACCGTGGGAATGTCAGCATTGATCTCCGCCTCCGGGATCACGAAGGTCTCGCCATAGAGGCCGTTGAACTTGATGGCGAGATCGCGGGTGATCTCCAGATGCTGCTGCTGGTCCTTGCCGACCGGCACCCGTTCCGCCTGGTAGAGGAGGATGTCCGCCGCCATGAGGACCGGGTAGGAGAGCAGCCCGTGGTTCGGGGCGATGCCCTGGGCCACCTTGTCTTTATATGAGTGGGTCCTGAGGAGGAGGCCCACGGGAGTGACATTGGTGAGGACCCAGGTAAGCTCGGCAACCTCGGGCACATCGCCCTGCACCCAGAAGATGGCCTTGGCCGGATCGAGGCCCAGGGCAAGAAAGTCGGCGGCCGCCTCCAGCGTCCCTCGGGAGAGTCTCTCCCCGTCAGTGACCGAGGTCATGGCATGGTAGTTGACGATGAAGCAGTAGAGCTCGGTGGTCTCCTGATAGGCGATCATGGGCTTCATCATGCCGAAATAGTTTCCGATATGGAGATTTCCTGAAGGTTGAATGCCCGACAGTACGCGCATGGGGGACCGCTCCTTATCTCGTCGTTAACTACAACCAGAGGTCACTTTTTACCCGAATTTCGAAAATATGCAACCCCCAAGTGGGGGAGCTCCAGACGACGACGGTTCGCCGTCATGACATTTCACTTGGGATTGGCATAGGGGTGTGGTAGGTTGCCATGAGCAACGCTGCGGACGCCGGCGGCATGGGCCGGCGCTCCGGCAGCAGGCCGAAGCCGGGGCGTGAAGAGGGGGGGCTGTTTCCGCTTGCGGACCGGAAAGGAGGGCATGAGATGGCCGCACACCACTGTCGGGCCTGCATCATCTTCTGTATGGACTTTCGTCTGAATGGGGCACTCACTGCCTTCTTGTCGGAACAGAAGCTGGACAAGGATGGGGCCGATGTCATCAGGGTGGCCGGCGCGGCAAAGAGCCTGGCGCGCCCGGGCGATCGTCGCGATCGTGAGTTCCTGATGAACCAGCTCGCCACCTCCGGCAGGCTTCATGGGACCCGCCAGTTCTACCTCATCAATCACGAGGACTGCGGTGCTTATGGTGACGAACAGGTGCCGGACAGCGACGCAGAACTTGCGATGCACCGCCGCGACCTCCGTGCCGGCCGCGCGCTTCTGCAGGAGAGATTTCCCACGATCGAGGTTCTCACCTACTTTATGAGGCTGGACGGGCGGGCGGAGCCGATTTCCTGAACTTGCCTCACCCTATACCGGCCTTCTGGCTCAGGGCTGCACTGTGAGAACCCACTCTGGTGCACAGACGATGGCCCCCTGTTCTCTCGCGCCTTGACAGTCGGCGTCATCTTGCGTAAAATTTCATGTGTGCAAGGAGGTTGCAGCCGTTCTTCTACGCATCTTCATCCATTCGATCTTGATACTCCGACCCACAGAGTACGCCGGTCCTGAGCAGAGGGAGGGGTCCGTACCATGAACGAATTGCTGGCTCCAGGCGGCAGTCTCGAAATGGTGGAGGCGGTTTTCGCCAGCGGCGCCAACGCGGTTTATGTAGGAGCAAAGGGCTTCAGCCGGCGAAAGTGTGCCTGGGAGTTGGACGACAGCCACATTAGAGAGGCGGTGCGCATCGCCGACCCCTACGGGGGCAAGGTCCGGGTCGCCATCAACGCCGAGATCGCCCCGGATCAGTTTTTCCGCGTTCTCAGCAAGGCCTCGAAGTGGGCCCAGTGGGGAGTGGAGGGCGTGATCGTCAAGACGCCCGATCTCATGCGCCTCATCCACCGTGACTTCCCCGAACTCGTCATTCATGCCAGCGTCGGCTGTAACATCCAGACTCGAGAACAGCTAGCTTTTTACCATGACGCCGGAGCCACGCAGATTGTGGCGAGCACGGAGATCAACACGGTGGAGAAGCTCCGGCGTTTCAAGAAGGAAGCGGACGAGGTGGGTGTTTTGGCCGAGATCCTCGTCCACGGGAACCGCTGCGTCGGTGGGGTGGGAAACTGTCTGTTCCACGAGCTCATTAGCGATTCCTACATCCGCAAGGTCTATCGCGACGAGGACGGAACCGACTTTGTGGAGTACGAGGGTTGGCCTGACCGGAGCGGGAGCTGCTTCCGCTTTTGCCTCCTCACCGAGGCGCAGAGGGAGAAGCTCATGCTCCGAAAGGGGAAGAGCGCCGAAGAGATCGCGAGCGTCAACGAGAGAATTCGGTTGCATCCCAACGTGGCCTTCGCCATCAGAGGGGAGGAGCTCAAGGAGTATATCAGTCTTGGTCTCCAAACGCTCAAGGTTCAGGGGCGCGAGTACCCGGTAAGGCTCATCGCCCAGATGATTCACGACTTCCGCACCCTCATTGACGCCTACGGCGAAGGACGAGACCCCCACGACCCGGAACTCGTGGCGGTGGAGCGGGATCTGGAACTCCTGGTCAAGGAGCGAGACCGGGCCAGAATGGAGAAAACCAGAGAGCTCCATCGACAGATTCGGGGGCTCTGAGGGCTGGAGAATGACCAAGCTCTATCTGGTTCGCCATGGGCAGACGGCGTGGAATGTCGGCGAGATCTTTCGCGGCCGCGCGGATATACCCCTCGACGAAACGGGAAAGCGAGAGGCGGAACTCGCCGCGGAGGCCTTGCGGGAGGAAGCCATCCATGCCGTGTACAGCAGCCCTCTCAGCCGCTCGTTCGAGACTGCGCAGCATATAGCCAGGCTACACAACCTGCCGGTCGAGCCACTCGAGGCCATCATCGACATCAGCTACGGCGATTGGGAGGGGTCCAGCGACGAGAAGGTCCGAGGAACTTACCCCGAGCTTCACAAACTCTGGCTCGAGCACCCTCAAAAGGTCCGTTTCCCCAGGGGTGAGAGCCTGGATGAGGTCCGGATCCGGACGATGAACGCCGTGAGCCGCCTCACGGTCAAACACAAGGACCAGACGATCGTTTTTGTCGCCCACCGGGTGCCCAACAAGGTTATCTGCTGCGCCCTCATCGGCCTTGATAACAGTCACTTCTGGCGGATTCAGCAAGACACCGCCTGCACTAATCTCTTCACCCACAAGAACGGGCAGTGGATCGTCACGTTGCTGAATGACACGTCCTATCTGAAGGTCCTGAAGAAACCCCTTCTTAAAGACTTCTAAGAGGCTGTCCGGCAACTCCAAGAACATTCTCCTCTCCCCCACTGGGGAGAGGGAGCGAGAAAGCCCAGTTGCTGGAGAGTCGCTTGCCTCTTTGCCGCTGATCCAGTACTGTAGCCTCCGACCGCTTAACGGCTGGACCCTAGCGGAGGTGGAGTTCTTGTCGTCCCCCTCACCCCCGTCCAACTCTGCTCTAGAAGACCAGGTACGCCGATGGGAACTCCTCTTGGAGGTCGGCCTGGATCTCCACGGCGAACGAAACTTCGATCTCCTCTTGAAGAAGATCCTCCATCGCCTTACCGAGGTCATGAGGGCAGCGCGAAGCTCCCTCTTTCTTCTCGACGAGCACGAACCGGAGCTTCGCTCCAAGGTCGCCGAGGGGAGCGACGAGATTTCGGTGCCTGTGGGCGTCGGCATCGCCGGGGAAGTTGCCCGGACAGGCCAGAGCCTCAATGTCCCCGACGTCTCCTTGGACTCACGGTTCAATCCCGCCTTCGATCATCGCTCGGGATTCCACACCCATTCCCTGCTCACCGTGCCGCTGAAGACCTCGAGCAGCGGCATTATCGGCGTCGTGCAGGTCCTGAACAAGGCGGATGGCCGACCCTTCAACGAAGAGGACGAGGAATTGGCAGAGGCCTTTGCCGGCCTCGCCGCCGTGGCCATCGAGACGAATCAGCTCTTCCGGGAGCTCCAACAGTCCTTCGATGCCGTCATCAATGGCCTGAACGCCGCTCTCGATGCCCGCGACCCAGCTGCCCTCGGCCACTCCTTCATGGTTCAGGCCTTCGCCGACGCCCTAGCAAGAACCATGGGGCTCGCCGACCACCAGAGGCGACTCGTCCACTACGCCGCGGCGCTCCATGACTTCGGGAAGATCGGCGTTCCAGATCGCATACTGGCCAAACCGTCACCCCTCGCGGGGGTGGAATGGGAAGAGTACGAGCTCCACGCCCTGAAGACGAAAATCCTACTGGAACGGCTCGATTTGGTGGGTGATCTGGCCGAAGTAGCGAAGATCGCCCCCTTCAACCATAAACGCTTCGGCGGCGGCGGATTCCCGGCCGGGCCGCCGGAGGGGCGTGAGATTCCGCTGGGTGCAAGAATCATCGCTGTGGCTGACGAACTCCATAACCTAAGAAGTAGTCGGTACGGCAACACGCCCCTTACCCTAGAGGGAGCTCTGGAGCGAATTGCCACTCAGGCAGGCGCGCGCTTCGATCCGGCGGTGGTGGCGGCGCTCTTCCGGCTCAGCCCCGAACTGCCGGCCGTTGAGGCGGAGGGGCTTAAGAACTTCGAGGCGGTGCGCATTCACTTCTCCTAGGTGGAGAGCGATCTCCACCAGCAGAGCGGGTGGCATGGGGAAGCCCCCCCAAGACGGCGTCTCACCATGACCAGAATAGATCCTCTCCCCCTTTGACGGAGGGAGGTGAGGTGGGGGGTGACACCGACCGATCGAATTCCCCTCCCCCTTTTTCCCCTCCCGCCAGCGGAGGAGAAAAGAGATATTGCTGGTTCGGTCGAACCCCTCCGGGTTCTCCACCAGCGGTGGAGAATTCAGGAAAGACTAATGGAACAGTCAGAGCGGCAGCCGGCACAAGACCTTGAAAAGCTCAAACTCCTCAAGGAGATCTCCCTGGAACTCGCCTCGGAACGCGTGCTCGGTAAACTCCTCGAACGCCTCATGGAGAGAGCCGCACACATCGTCGGCGCCGAGCGCAGCAGCCTCTATCTCATCGATATGGTCGCTCCCAAGGAGCCGCCCCAGCTAGTTGCCTATGTCTCCCAGCAGGTGAAGAGAATCGTCGTGCCCCTCGATTCCACCAGCATTGCCGGCAAGGCGGCCTGCACCGGTCGCACCCTGAACCACAGGGACGCCTACCGCAGCAAGTTCTTCAATCCCCACTTCGACCGCCTCCACCAGTATCGGACCCGATCCCTGCTCACCGTGCCCATGCGGAACCTGGCACGCGTAACGATCGGCGTGATCCAAGGGATCAACAAGCGGGAGGGTAACGTTTTCACCCACGACGACGTGCGATACCTCACCGCCCTTGCCGCCCAGGCGGCCATCGCCATCGAGAACTCACGCTACATGGCGGAAAAAAAGAGACTCTTCGAGAATTTGATCCACGGCCAGGCGCTGGCCGTCGACGCCAGGGACCACCTCACGGCCGGCCACAGTTTGAGAGTGGCCGCCTATGCTCAGGCCATCGGCGCGGAGATGGATCTCTCGGCAGAGGAGCTGGAGGTGCTGCGCTACGCGGCGCTGCTCCATGATCAAGGAAAAATCGGCGTGCCCGATCACCTCCTCCAGAAACCGGGAGGACTTACTCGGGAAGAGTTCGAGGAGATAAAGAGTCACGCTCTCAAAACGAGGCTGATCCTGCAGACCATACGGCGGCTCTTCCCTCGGCGCTTCCGCCACATCCCGGAGATGGCCGCCCACCACCACGAGCGTCCCGACGGTTCCGGCTATCCGGACGGTCTCCGGGGCGACGAAATTCCCCTGGGCGCACGAATCATCGCCGTGGCCGACGTGTTCGATGCCCTCACCGCCCGTCGTCATTATCGGGACCCCGCGCCGGACGAGGAGGTCGTGGCCTCGCTTAGGCGGGATGCGGCCGTCAACAAGCTCTGCCGTCGTTCGGTGGCAGCCTTCGAGCGAGCCCTCCCGAGGATCCTTTCCATCCGGGAACGGCTCAACCGCGAGCAGGAGCACGCCGAGGCAAGCGGCGGGCTGAGCGGCATCGCCCACCTGCGGGCCCGAGAGGCCGGACGCAGCGAAGAGCGATAACAGCTCGCCCGCCGTGGCGAGATCGCGGAGACGGTCGTGACACCGGCTGTGGAAAACGGAGCGGCGCCAGAGGTGGGGTGGCCTGCGGCGCAAGGCGCATTCGGAGCCTCCACCTTCCTTCACCGATAGAAAGGCCCCCCAGGCTTTCCACCAGAACCCCGCCCAAAGGCCCGGCCTCCTTCTCCACTATCAATGGCGCGACTATGCGCCTTTGCAGAGCAGACCACCCTGCCTCGCACGCATCGAGCCCAACGGTAGGAGAGAAGGACGGCCAGATCCGCGGTCGCAGCAGGTGGTTCTCCATAATACGGGCTATCCTCTGCCTCGCTTCCAGCGCGTGCCCTGAGGCGTGTCGATGACCTGGACGCCCCGCTCCAGGAGCGCCTGCCGGAGACGGTCCGCCTCAGCCCAGTTCCTTTCGGCCCTCGCCCTTTCCCTCGCCTCAACCAGCCCGAGGCTCTCCCCATCCAGGACAGGTCCGCCGAACTCCATGACGCGCAGCACGGAGTCAAGGCGTCTCATGGTGGCGAGGATGGCCTCCCTTTGGGTTTCACTTACTGATGCCGAGGAGATGAGGGGGTTCAGCTTCCGGATGAAGGCGAAAACGGCTGCGAGCGCTGAAGAGGTGTTGATGTCGTCACCCATGGCCCGGTCGAATTGCTGCTCCACTTCGAAGACGAGTTGGTTCACCTCCTCGGTCGCCTCGCCCCAGGGGCCGTAGTGCAACCGCTGCAGGAACTCGTCCAACCGCTGCAGGCTCTTCCTCGCCTCCTCCAGCCTCCCCTGGGCCACGGAGAGGGGTTTCCGGTAGTGGGTGGCCAAGAGGGTGTAACGCATCTCCCGTCCCGTGTATCCGAGCCCGAGGAGGTCACGAACACTTACCCCGGCCTCCTCTTCTCCCTCCTTTCCCTCGACGAGCACCCGCTCGCAGTGAAGGTAGGAGTTCGCCAGCGGTTTCCCGGTGGCCGCCCTGGCGATGGCGATCTCGTTCTCCGTATGGGGAAACAGGACATCAAGACTGCTGACGTGTATATCCGCCGTCCCCCCCAGCTGCTCCATGGCGAGCGCCACCGTTTCGAGGTGCCAGGATGGCAGCACGTTGCCCCAAGGGGTCTTGACGTAGACTCCCCGCTTGAGCTCGGCCAGCGTAGCGCGGCGGAAAAGGGTAAAGTCCCGCGGGTTGAGCTTCTCGTAAGCCTCCAGGTCGACCGAGGTCCCCGGCCTTATCTTCTGGAGATCCACTCGGGAGATCTTGCCGTAGTCCGGGAACTTGGAAATGTCAAAATAGACCGACCGTAGTTTCTCGTAAGCGTACCCCTTCTCCACCAGGGTGCGGCAAACATCCAGGATCCCTTTTATCTGCTCGCTCGCCCGCGGGTAGCCGGTGGCACGTCCGGCTCCGAGAGCTTCGAGATCCTGAAGGAAGGCAGACAGATACTCCTCGGCGCTCACCGCCGTCTGCCCCCCGCCCCCGGCAGCCGCCTCCCTCATCTCTCCCTGCCCCAGGTCGCTGACATTCATCACCTCCCTGACCGCGAACCCCTTGTACTCCAGGTAGCGGCGCAGAAGGTCGGCGAGGACGAAACGCCGGCTTTCGCCGATATCGAGAAACTTGTGCAGGGGTGGGCCGGTAACGAAGATGGACACCTTGCCTTCGCTGATTGGTTTGAAGTCTTCCTTCTCCCTAGTCAAGGTGTTGTAGAATCGGAAATCAGGCTCGAGGAGGGTGGTGAAAAGATTGGTGCTCAGGTACCGCTCCCCGCCGTCGGGAAGAATGACGACCACGATACCTCGCTCGAGTTCTCGCCCGAGTCGGAGTGCCGCCGCCATGGCAGCCCCCGCACTCATCCCCACGAAAAGCCCTTCCTCCCGAGCCAGCCGCCGGGCAGTCTCGAAGGCCTCGCCGTCCTCGATGTGAACGATCTCATCGAGAATCTGCTTGTCGAAGATGCCCGGCACGTAGGACTCTTTCATGTTCTTGAGCCCCTGGATCTTATGACCCATGTAGGGCTCCACCGCGATGATCCGAACCTCCCGGCTTTCCTCCTTCAGGCGTCTGGCCACCCCCATGGCGGTGCCCGTGGTCCCAAGGGTCGCCACCACGTGAGTCACCCGACCCTCGGTCTGCTCCCAGATCTCCTTACCGGTTCCGTAGTAGTGGGCCTTCCAGTTGGCCTCGTTGTTGAATTGATCCGGCAGGTAGTAGCGATCGGGAAATTCGCGGACGAGTTCGTACACCCGCTCGATTGCACCGTCCGTACCCAGCGCCCCGGGGGTGAGCAGGATTTCGGCGCCCAGCGCCTTGAGGATCTTCTGCCGCTCCTGGCTGGCGGTCTCAGACATGGCCAGGATGATCTTGTAACCTTTCACCGCCGCCACCACGGCGAGGCCGATCCCCGTGTTTCCGCTCGTCGCCTCGATGATAGTCTTACCGGCACTAAGCTCGCCCCGTCGCTCCGCATCTTCCACCATCTGGAGAGCGATCCGATCCTTGATGGAGCCTCCCGGATTCCGCGCCTCTATCTTGGCGTAGATCAAAACTCCGGGATTCGTATTCAGTCGGTTGATGCGAACGAGCGGCGTGTTCCCGACGAGCTGCAGGACGTTGTCGTACGTGTTTCCCATGGTCGGCACCTGTCTGCGAGGATTCCCCGCCGCAAACGCCCCGGCGAGGCGCTGGTACGCTCCTTGACCCGCAAGGAGGACACCCCGAGAATATGTGTAAGGGAGTAAGTTTGTCAATGCGGGCTAGCCCGCATTAGACACGAGACGCCGTAGCCACATCGTGGAGATGGTCGTGCCACGAGGCAGGGTGGTCTGCGGCGCAAAGCGCATGCCTTCGCTACCCTCAGAGCGGGAAACGCGGGAAAGGCGAAAAATGCAAGCAGTTCGACAGATCTTTATCCTTTCTCGCTTGACCTCTTTTCTCGCCTGTCTCGCCGCAGGCTCTGCCTGCATGTTGGTGCGACTATGCGCCTTGGCAGAGCAGACCTCCCTGCCTTTGCTCACTCATCGCGGCTGGAAGCCGCTCCCACAGCGTTCATCCTCGCGGGGCCTACAGCTCGGAGGGGGAGAACGGCCGTAACCGCGGTGGCACCAGGGGGCTCGTGCATGATGCGGGCCAGTCTTGACCCCCGAGATCGTGCCGTTTATGATCCTTCATCTTCAAGGCTGGAGGGGCTCCGCGATGTTAATGGACCGGAAGATCTTCACCCTGGATTTGTCAGTCGAGGCGACATCAGCCTATATTCTCGTCTGCAGCTTCGTTGAGGGCGGGGCCCCGGCGACGGTGGAGTCTCTGGGATCCTTCTGGAACGGCCCAGCGCACGCGCTCCCGTCGGCGCTGACAGAGTTGAGGAACCGCAGGATCGTCGAGGAGATCCTCGATGAGCGGCTGGTGCGGCGGTATTTCCCCAACCCTGCCGAATTCTGGCTGCCGGCGGTCGGGTAAAAGGGGCGGCCCACCCGGCTTGGAGGGCCGGGGGTCTTCCAGGGCCGCAAAACCGGTTTCCCACAACCTGCTCGGATATCGGCTACGAGTCCAGTCTGTCAGCGGTGATCGAGGCGTGGTCTTTCCCTACCACCTGTGCCAACCCGACAACCAGAAGTCCTGTGCCGCCTGCTGCGGTCTCTACAACTACCGTGACGGCAGCCGCGCCGGGCTGCAGGGGCTCCTCCGTCGGCACACATCCTGTCTCCGCTTGCCGCGGCCTCTTGATGCCGCCGTCATCCGCAGTTACGCCCGCCGCTTCCGACCGCGGGAGAACGGCCGGGCCAAACTCTTCCCGACCATCTATAACTGCGAGTTCGTGGGCTTCCTCGACGATAACGAGACCCGGGTGGGCTGTCTGCTCCACCCATCCCAGTGCCAGGGGGATGACTGGCGTCGTCTCAGCTTTCACGGCGGCTCCCTCTGCGCCGATCATTTCTGTCTGAGCTACTCGTATCTCACGCGCCAGGAGCAGGAGACGGTCATCCGGGGCGTGGACGACTGGTACCTCTACGGGCTGGTCATCACCGATATCGACCTCGTCAAGACATACTGCCGACTTCTCAACGATCGGCTTGGCTACACCTTTGCCGCCCGCCTGGTGGAGCACCCGGCCCTCAAGGAGGTGGTGCACCGGTTCTTTTCCCTCAGAACGAGCTGGCCCTTTCGCGCCGCCGCACCGGCTCGCTTCGGCAAGTATAGGTTCTCGGGCGAATCCTACCAGGAAGCCTCCATCGATTACGAGAGGATCGGCCTCCGAGGCTCACCTTACGATGCCATCTTCCGCAGTCTTGAATCAGAATTCGCGGCGGGGGAGGAGGTGAGAGAGGCGGAGAGGCTCATCGATTCCCACGTGGCGGCCTTCCTCACGACCTACGAGTCTCTCCCCTGTCGCTCCTGAAGGCCGAGCTCCCTGGCGATCTCCTGCGCCGTTGCCTCCACGAAGGTTTGGAACTCCGCGGCCGGCAGAGGTTTACCCGAGGCAGGAAACCGCTTCAACCCGGCAGCCCGGACCAGGGAAGGGCTGTTTTTCAGCTCCGCGTTCGGGCTCACTCGGTAGGCGGGATCCAGATCGCCGGCAAAGTAGTGCTCCTGAAACCCGACGAACTTGAGCGCGTGGGCGGTAGCGTCCAGCACCGCCACTTCATCTTTCCTCACAATCCCGGCGGCGAGGGCCTGACGGAGTCCGGCGAGGCACTCACCACCCTGGGTGCAGGCGATGTGGCCGTTCCGATTGGCGATGAGCTGGCAGTCCATGATCTCCTGTTCCGTCACCTGGACGACGAACACCGCCGGCTCGCCGCTCATCCGTTCGTAGGTCTCCACGAGGCGAATGACCCTGGGCATGGAGACAGGGTTGCCGATCATCGCTGCCTGGGCCACACTCGGCCGCACGGTGACCGGCCGGAACACCCGTTTCGCCGGGTCCGCTTCCCGGTAGTAACGGTACACCGGGTCGGCATGCTCAGACTGGACGCCGATGATCTTGGGGAGATACTCAATCATGCCGAGATCCCGGAGCTTCAAGAATCCTCCAAGAACAGCGGTGATGTTCCCGGCGTTACCGATGGGTACAAGCACCACCTTGCCTTTCATCTCGTAATCGAAGCTCGCGGCAACCTCGAAGGAGTAGGACTCCTGCCCGAGGATGCGCCAGGCGTTCTTGGAGTTGAGGAGCGCCACCTGATAGCGCTCCGCGAGATACTCCACCACCTTCATGCAGTCGTCGAAGACCCCGGGGATTTCAAAGACCCGGGCACCGCTCCCCAAGGGCTGGGAAAGCTGTTGCGGCGTGACCTTCCCGTGGGGCAGGAGCACGGCCGATTTGACTGTCTTATTCAGGTATGCCGAATAGAGGGCGGCGGCGGCTGAGGTGTCCCCCGTGGAGGCGCAGATGGAGAGCACCTCCCCGAGACCTCGGGTCCGGATGAGGTAGTTCACGTAGCTGAGGGCGCAGGCCATCCCTCGATCCTTGAAGGAGGCGCTTGGATTCTGGCCGTCGTTCTTAAACCAAAAGTCCAGGCCGACCCAGCGGCGCAGGCTGTCGTTGGCGCGGACCACTGGGGTGTGGCCTTCCCCCAGGTAGACGATGTCCTCAGGGGGGAGCACCGGCGCGATCAGCTCATGGAACAGAAAGATCCCCTTCAGTGCCGGGACGTTGAGCATGCGGCGGTAATCAAAGAGGCGGCGCCAGAAGCTCCCGGGATGCTCCTTAAGACGGCCCCATTGCCGGTCCTCGATGAGGAGGACGTTGCCGCAGCCGGGGCAGGTGTAAAGCAAGGAGGGAATGGCGAACTCGCCGTCACACTGGAGGCAGCGGTAGAAAAGGTCCCCCGAGGGCCGGGGGAGGAGATAGGGTCTAATGTCGTTGGGAAATTCGTTGAGCCGCATTGGCATTCTCCTGTGAAGGGGGCGGAGGGAGCCAGAGTCCCTTGCCCGGCCAGCTCCACCAAGGCGAAACACCACAGGGCCGCCGCCCGCGGGGAGAGGCAGACCCGGAATCATCCCGAATAATCGAAAGAGCTAAGAGCAACCAGGTTGGAATGGCTTCGACTGAACTGACATCGTCACCTCCAAACCGGCGGGCGGTTAGCGACACAAAAATCTTGTATGCTGCGGCCGGGACGCTGTCAAGGGCAATCATCCCCGGCAAACAGCCCATTCGTCGTCAATCCCGGCGGGAGATCCGCCGGGGAGCCATTGCCGGCGATGCCGTGACTTGACACCCGGTAGAGGACAACGGTAATGTGACTTCACATTCTTGCCCCCGGCGGCAGCAGATCAGCCACGAGAGGGATACAGTTATGTCAGAGGTGGTAGACCTTCTCTATATCCGCGATGAGGAAACCCACGCGGACGGTCAGGTGATCTTCCAGGAGGGAACCTTTGGCGACTGGGTCTACGTAGTCCTCGAAGGACAGTTGAAGGTAGTCAAGAAGACCCCTAAGGGCGAGGTGACGGTCGCAACCCTCAGGGAGGGGGATTTCATTGGGGAACTCGAGTTTCTCGACGTCGGCAAGGAGCCCCGCTCCGCCACGGTGGTCGCCGTCGGCGATGTGAAGCTGGGAGTGCTGGATCGAGACCGGCTGCGCCGTGAGTACGAGTCCCTCTCCGCCGAGTTCCGCCTGCTCATCCGCACCATCGTCCACCGCACCCGACGTATCACCCAGTTGGCCGCCTCCCTCGCCCTCGCGTGAGATATGTCCGTCCTTCCCGTTCTCTCTTCCTGCCGCCCAGTGGTGGAGAAGAGCCGCTTCGTTCACGTTGAGCCCCTCTCGATCAGCCGTTTTCTCGACAGCCGGCCCGATCTCCTCATCCCACCCCTGCATCGCGGGCCAGCACCCTATCATTACTTCGATGGCACCGGCATAACCGCGGAATGGCTCTTCGTCGTGGATACAATCAATCACTGTTTCTGGCCCGATATCGAGGCTCCCCGCTGGGAGGTCAGCTACCAGGAGGAGGTCCTCTCCGGCTATTGGGCTCTGGCGGCCAGTCTCAAGCGTGCCATGGAAGAGGGGATCGCTCTTCACCGGGCCGAAACCCTTGCCGCCCTCGATGCGGAGACCCTTGCCTCTATTCTCCGAGGCAGGGGCACCATTCCCCTCTTTCGAGAACGCCTCGAGAACCTCCGTGAGGCCGGGAGGATTCTTCTCGAACGCTTCCAGGGAAGTTTCCTCCATCTCATCGAGGCGTCCGGATACTCCGCGGTCGAACTCGTATTGCTGCTGGCAAGAACCTTCCCCAGCTTTCGCGATATCGCGGTCTATCAGGGAGAAACGGTCCACTTCTACAAGCGCGCCCAACTGCTCGTCTCGGACCTGTGGTGCACCTTTGGCGGAGCCTCATGGGGATCATTTGCCGACCTCACGGCCCTGACCGCCTTTGCGGACTACAAGCTCCCCCAGGTGCTCCGCCACCTCGAAATCCTCTCTTACGACCCGGAGCTCGGAGAACGCATAGACTCTCTCGGCCCGGTCCCGGCAGGCAGCCCCGAGGAGGTGGAGATCCGGGCGGCGACCATCTGGGGAGTCGAGCGGCTCCGTCAAGCACTGGCTGACCGTGGCCATGCGGTGACGTCAGCACAGCTCGACAGTTGGCTCTGGACTCTCGGGCAGGAAAACGCCTATCGGCAGAAACCGTATCATCGGACGAGGACGATTTATTATTAGCCCGCATTATACAGGAGACGCCATCGCGAGATCGTGGAGATGGTCGTACCACCGGGCAACCATCCCACGGTGCCGCGGGACTCAAACTCGAAGGGTTCAAGTCCCGAGGCCTCCCGGCGTCCGGCTGCGCAAAACAGGCCGGCGTCGGAGGCAGGGATGGTCTGCGGCGCAAAGCGCATCCGGAGCCTCTACCTTCCTTCGATGACAGGGGTGACCCCCATGCTTTCCACCACAGCCCCGCCCAAAGCCCTGGCCTCGCTCTCCACTATCAATGCTGCGACTATGCGCCTTTGCAGAGCAAACCTCCCTGCCGTTGACCCCTCCGCGGTCGCAGTAAGTGGTTCGTCCATGATGCGGGCTAACGAGGATGGCGTGAAGACAGTCCCCCCAAAAAAAATCCCCTATCGGCCAGGCGCACGATGGCCGATAGGGGCAAGGGGCACCAAGGGAGACTGGCATCTCCCTTGGACATGATTTCTACTACACCATACCGTCCAAGGTCAAGACTTTTCTAGGTACTCCTACGAATTTTTCGTATCCCCGGGTACAAAAAGGGCTCACCCCTCAGCCAACCACGGTTGTCTCCCCACAGTCTGTAGCCTACTGGCCTTCACCACGCTCGAGTTCCGTGAGGAGCTCGCAGAAACCTGGAGCGCTGAAGAAGATCAGCTTGGCTTCGGGCCCGAATGCCACCTCGTCCGCATCGCGAAGGGTCTTTTTCATCGAGGGCAGTAACTTCTCGCCATTCACGAAAGTGCCGTTCGTCGAGTTCATGTCCACAAGCTGATATCCGTTTTCGCCGGGAAGTTGACAGAAGTACGCATGGAGTTTGGACACCATGGTGTCCGCGATGACCACGTCATTGGTCGGCGAGCGCCCTAGAAAGATCATGTGTCCCGGAGAATCGGCCTCGCGCTTGCCGACGGGAATTACCCGAGCTTGCAGCACCTCATCGTTCCACATCGTCTCCAGGTCATCTTGAACGGCGAGGCCACGGATCTCGTTGGTGATCGTCTTCAGCATGAAGAGCCTTTTCCGGCTCGTCGGCACTCGCTGGCTTTCCAGCAGGACCGGGTGAGGGTGCAACCCCAGAAATTCCTGTCGGCCAAGGCTCTTAAAGCGCGACAGGTACTCCTTTGCCGTATCTTGGTTGAACTCGTCCATGTCGCGTTCCTCTCTGTGACCTGTCGGAGGTCTGCCGCCGAAGCCCTTTCAAAAGCAGGATCTATGCCAACTTCGTTCGGCAGCGCCCGCCCCTGGAGATGGGCAATCCGGTCCGCGCCCTAGGCAGGGGGGTCTGCGGCGCAAAGCCCATGCGGAGCCTCTACCTTCCTGGGCCGACAGAAAGGCCTGCCGGGCTTTTCCCACCACATCCCCGCCCGAAGACCCGGCCTCACTCTCCACCATCGATGGCGCGACTATGCGCCTTTGCAGAGCAGACATCCCTGCCGTTGCCCACTCCTCCCATGTTTGGGTTAACCGCCTGCCACCGGCAAGGTCATCACCATGGTCGTTCCCCGACGGGAAGTCTCGCCGAGTGCCACACTCCCACCGTGGCCCTGGACGATCCGCTGCGCGATAAAGAGACCCAGGCCGAGCCCTTTCTCCTTGGTGGTGAAGTGCGGTCGAAAGAGGTTTGGGTGGTGCTCCGGGGGTACCCCCGGGCCGGTATCGCTTACCTCGACGCGGACCCGCTTTTTCTGGGGGCTGACACGTACAGTCACATCACCTTGGCCCGCGCACGCCTCCATAGCATTGATTCCCAGGTTGAGGAGCGCTTGAGTCAACTTGTCGCGATCGCCGTTCACCCGAACCGGAAATCCGGGAAGATCGGTGCGCACGGTGGGACCATGGTCGCCGCCTGTCTGCCGGAGCACACCGGCGACATGCTCCACCACGTCGCCGAGGTTCAGGGCTTCTACGTGGAGACTCACCGGCCGGCTTAGCGAGAGAAATTCATCGACGATCCGGTTGATCCTTGCCACTTCACGCCGCATGGTTTCAAGCAGCCCTAGGGATCGTTGCCCTTTCGCCTCTCCTGCCTCGAGAGCCAGGCTCTGGAGTCCCATGCTTATCGCGTTCAGGGGATTCCTGATCTCGTGAGCAACCCCTGCGGCCATCTCTCCGAGGGCAGAAAGTTCCTCCCGCCGACGAATCTCCTCCTCCATCTCTCGCACGCGAAGAAGCGTCCGTTCCTGGCGCCACACGATGAGGCGGACAAGGCCAAATCCCACGACGAAGAGGAGCGCGCTGAGGAGGATCGTCCACCTGCGACTCGCGGCGAGAAGCTTCTCCATGGCCAGAACCGAGACGCTCACCCGGACCGCTCCGACCGTCGTTCCCCGAAAACGAAGATCCCGCGTGAAGTCGAGGGCGGGCGTCTGTCCGTACCAGGTCAGAAGCACCTCGCCCTGACGACCTTTTCCCATCAGAGAGCCCACCCGGGGAGGCGGAACCGTGGAGACGCTCTCCTCCTGAGCCCTCGCCAGCACACGACCGTCGTCGTCTACCAAGATGAGATCGAGCAGGTCGTGCCGGTCACGAAAGAGTCTCACCACATCCTGCATGAGCAAGCGTTTGATCAAGGCAGGGCGAGCTGTATCCGGCACGGTGAAAACGAAAAAACCTGGTCCCAAACGGCGCCGAAAAACGACCAGCAGCCGCCCGGGCCGATCTGGTAACGGCGGCAGACGGCGGATCGCCACCGTCTGCCCGCCGGTCTCGAGCGAACGAAGCACATGCCTCAGAAAGGCGTCGCCGAGAGTCTCAGCGGGATCACCGCTTACAACCCGGAGGGAGACCTCTGGATCGGGCAGCCGCACCTCGTCCGCGGCCTGGGACGGAAGCGTTCGATCCAGATCGGTCGCGAGCCCGAAGAGGTAATCCAGGAGCACGTCGTCCAGGGCGAAGGTCTTGGCAGCATCAGCGGAGCCATGGCCTGAGACATCGAGCATGCTCAGCGCCTGCCCGACCAACTGTTCCGCTCCGTCAGCCAGGCTCCGGGCGCTGCCTTCGTAGATACTGACCAGTTCACGCTTGGTTCGCGTGATCTGGAGCGCCCCGCTTGCTAGGACCAACGCGGCGACCACCCCCGCGAGGGCATAGAGATAGACCGGACGCACCACTCTGCCTGCCATGGGGTAACGACTCCCTTGGGTCCATCGGTGTCCGGCAGGGTGCCGGACAACCCTGAGGCGGCTCACCCTTACGACCGTGCGGCCCGCCCGTGGGCGAGACGCCCGCAGAGGCGGGAGAAGGGTTCTCCTGGACCCGAGGCCTCATTGTAGCCGAGAGCCCGCGGAAGAATCCAGCTCACATTATTGACGAACCACCTGCTGCGACCGCAGGTGGAATCCCGCGGGAGCGGCTTTGAGGCGCGATGGAGTAGGCTACCGCAGGGAAGTCTATTCGGCAAAGGCGCATAGTCGGGGCATCCTTCACGGTGCGACTTGCCTCGTCGGGACAGGCGCGCTATAAGACCTGAGGCAGAGCCAGCAGCAGGAGGGAGCGGTGAGTCCGGCGGATCCGAAGGCGCAGATGCCGTGGGCGGTTCTGATTGTGGAAGATGAGGAGGCCCAGCGGCGGATCCTTGCCGATTTCCTCAAAGGCCAGGGCTACCGCGTTCAGACCGCCGCCGACGGCAAGGAGGGACTAACCAAATTCCAGCAGGATCTCTTCGACTTCGTCCTCGCCGACTACAAGATGCCGGGGATGGACGGCCTCTCCCTGCTTCGGGAGATCCGCGGCGTAAACCCCGAAGCCCGGGTCGTGCTGCTGACCGCCTTCGCCACGGTGGAATCGGCGGTGGCAGCCATGAAGGAGGGCGCCCTCGACTACCTGACCAAGCCGGTGAATCTCGAGGAGGTTCTCATTATCCTCGAGCGAGCCGCCCAGGGCATAACCCTCATGCGGGAGAACAGGGCGCTGAAGGAGATACTCCGCGAGCGGCACCAAGTCGAAGGAGTTATCGCCGTTTCCCCGAAAATGGAACAGGTCCTCAGCGTGGTCAAGAGGGCCGCCAGTTCGAGTGCCCCGGTTCTTATCCTTGGTGAGAGCGGCACCGGCAAAGAGATCATCGCCCGCATCCTCCATGTCCAAAGCCCCCGGGCGGATAAGCCCCTCCTTAGCATGAACTGCGCCGCCATCCCCGAGACTCTCCTCGAAAGCGAGCTCTTCGGCCACGAGAAGGGTGCCTTCACCGGAGCGGTCCATGCCAAGCCCGGGCGCTTCGAGCTGGCCCACACGGGCTCTCTCTTCCTCGACGAGATCGGCGACATGTCGCCCGGCCTGCAGGCGAAACTCCTGCGAGTCCTCCAGGATCAAACCTTTGAGCGTCTCGGCGGCACCCGCACCATCAGAGTGGACGTTCGCATCATTACCGCCACCAACCGCGATTTGGAGGAACTCATGCGGCAGGGGCGGTTTCGGCAGGACCTTTACTACCGTCTAAATGTCGTGGAGGTTCATCTGCCCCCCTTGCGGGAGCGGCGGGAGGATATTCCTCACCTCGTGGACCACTTCCTCCGTACCATCTCCCGAAAGCACGGGACCGACACGAAAACACTCAGTCGCGAAGCCCATGAGGCGCTCCTTCGCTACGACTGGCCGGGCAACGTCCGGGAACTGGAGAACGTCGTTGAGCGGGCTTGCATCCTTTCCCGCGGCCCTACAGTCACCCTCGAGGATCTTCCCCCCGCGGTCACCGGCTCCTGCGGGCAGAAGGAGCCCTTGATTATCGACGGATCCGAGCCCCTGCCGACGGTCCTCAACCGAATCGAGAGGGACGCGATCCTCCAAGCTCTCGAGAAGGCGCGCGGGGTTCAGACTCGGGCGGCCAAGCTGCTCGGCATCAGCGAGCGGGTGCTTCGCTACAAGATGGGGAAGCACGGCTTAGGGTAGAGGCGGCTCATTTCGCTCATTCCCCCTCCGTTCCTCCGGGTCGATTGCCCTCTCCCTGGCACCTCGAGGCACACGAGAGGATAAGGACGCCTGGTGACACGGTTACCTGCACAGACGCTCGCATGGCTCAGCCTGGTTCTGGCATGGGCCTTCCCCGTGGCTTGCGGCCAGAAAGCTCTCGCGGCCCAGCCTGCCAGCGTCGAGCCGAGCCCCGCGGAGCTGAGCCGCGACAAAGAGGTGCTCTATAGAATCGAGCCCGAGGCGAGGGGCGGCGAAGCGTACAAACTCGTCTATCTCGTTCCCGCTCCCCTCGAGGTCTTCTGGAGGTTCAAGACCGATTTCAATAACGACTTCCTCGTGACCAACAAGTTCATTAGAGAGCACCGCTTCGTCGGTCAGCACGGCAACGTTGTCGTCACCGAAGACACCTATACGAACGCTCCCGGTAAGGTCTTTCGCTGGAAAACAACGATCCACCCCGCTCAGCATCGGCTTGAGTTCATCCTCGACAATCCCGTGGAGTGCGACCAAAGATTCCACTACGGCTACATCCAGCTCGAGCCCTTGGGCAAAACTCAGACCAAGGTGACTCATGTGGCCTACTTTGATTTCCTCGGAGCCTCACTCTGGGCGAACTACCCCTGGCCGGGCGGGATGTCCTCGTTCCTGCGCTACACGGCTACATGGGAACAGGAAACCATCCTGCGTCTGAGAGAGCGGTACACAGAAAAGCCTTGAGATCTTTTCAAGACCGGGCCTTAAACCAGACCAACCTCGCGAGGGCTTACGTCGCCGCCTCTTTCAACCACTGGAGCAGCTGTTTTTCTACCGGAAGCCGGCCGGCGCACTTTATCTGCCCGTTGATCACCAAGGCCGGCATGGAAACGATGCCGTAGCTGACGATCTCTTTCAGATCGCGCACATGCTCAACTGTACCCAGCAAGCTGGCCGTGCTCATCACCTTGTAGACCATCTGTTCCAGCTTGTCGCAATTGATGCAACCGGGGCCGAGGATCTTGACTTCGAGCCCCGGTGGCTTATCGCTTTCCACGACAAATCCTTTGAACTTCCTGTACTCCCGGAGAAAGGCCCGGGCGTAATCAGGTTCGGAACTGGAGGGGACGTAGTTCTTCGGTTTGAGGACCCCGAGAAGGTACTCCCCCCCTTTTTCGTCGGGGGAAACTCCGGCCTGCGCCGCCCGCTCGAGGGCGGCCTTCAGGCCGACTATGCCCACGGTAAAACTGCCGACGCTGATCTTGCTGACTTCCTCTTCCTCCGCCATTGCTCCTCCCTCATGCGCTGAGGAGTTTCTTGATCTCCTCTTTAGTCGCCACTTTGCCAACGATCTTGACCACACCGTCCACCACGAGCCCGGGGGTCATGAAAACCCCATATTCCGCAATCGTCTTGATATCCGCCACGTGGTTGATCTCGACATTCAGGCCAAGTTCCTGGATAGCGGCCCTCACATTTTTTTCGAGTGCGTGGCATTTCGCACAACCAGGACCGAGTACTTTAACTTCCATGGTCAAGCCTCCTCCAAGCAGGATCATGACGCGTTAAAGCACGATATTGAAGAGGTAGCCGACAATGATGATTCCCACGGTAACCACCCCAAGGAACACTCCGAGAAGCCGCGGCTTCAACACTTTGCGCAGGATAATCGCCTCCGGGGTCGAAATGGCGATCACGGCCATCATGAAGGCCAGGACCGTTCCAAAGGCCGCTCCCTTCTGCACGAGCGCCTGCACCACGGGGATGATCCCGGCCGCATTGCTGTACATGGGTACCCCGATCAGCACCGCGACCGGGACCGCCCACCAAGCCTCTTTGCCCATGATCCCGGCGAGGAAATTCTCCGGGACGTAACCGTGGATGCCGGCCCCGACCGCTATGCCCAAGGTAACGTAGGGCCACACCTTGAGCACGATCTCTTTCACCGCATCGATGCCAAACCTGATCCTTTCTCCCCACCCCATGTGTTCGTCATCCAGGCCAGGCTGTGGCTGGGTGATTCCTCTGGAGGTGATTTCTGCGACCCAGTCCTCAAGGTAGGTTTCCATGTGGAGGCGGCTGATGACGAAACCTGTAACCATGGCTATGGAGAGCCCTGTGCCCATATAGAGCAAGGCCACCTTCCACCCGAACAGTTCGAAGAGGAGAACAAGGGCCACCTCGTTCACCATCGGGGCCGAAACCAGAAAAGAGAAGGTGACACCGAGAGGCACACCTGCCGTGAGAAAGCCCATGAAGAGGGGTACAGCAGAGCATGAGCAGAACGGAGTGACAACGCCGAGCAGCCCTGCCAGCACGTGGCCCGCCGACTCGCGTTTGCCCGCCAGGATTCTCCTTGTCCGTTCAGGCGTAAAAAACGAGCGGATGACGCCCACCACAAAAACAACGAGCGTAAGGAGGAGCAGTACCTTAGGCACTTCATAAATGAAGAATTCGACGGTCGCACCCAAATGAGTTTCGCGCTGAAGAGGCAAGATCTCGTAGGTAACGAACCGGGAAAGAGACAAGAGGTTGGTGTAGAGCAGCCACCAGAGTGCCAGCAAGGCCGCGCCCGAAAAGCGGTAAGTGCCCTTCCGGCGAAATGAATTGTCGCGGACTGAGACCGCCGCAGGTGCGGCCGTAGAGACTTCCTGTTTCATCACTGTTGCCTTGTCCATCTGTTAGACTCCTTGTCATCCTGTACTTTTCGCAGGCAGATAGCCTCAGTCCGTATTAACCCTCAGTGACCGCGGTTCAGGCGATGCAGCCCGCCGCCCCATTGCGAGCCCCGTCGCACACGCTGCCCGGTCTACGGTCGTCACCCGTTTTCGAAGCTCAGTGATCTGCGGCTCATCCTCCAACCAGATGAGGAGATTTTCGAGAACCACCCGAGAGTACTGGTTGCACTCCTTCCTGGTCGCGAGGCGGAAATTATTCCACATGCCGTCCTTCTTGCTGCGGACGAGGTCGGCATCCTCAAGAAGGCGGAGGTGCCGCGAAACCGCTGGCTGGCTGATCCCGAGAAGCGTTTGCATCTCACACACACATAGCTCCCGATCCTGGAGCATCTTCAATATCTTCACCCGCGTAGCGTCCGCGGCCGCTTTCATGACTTTCAGATACGCTCTCATCTCGGGACTCCCCCATTATGGTCGAAGACGGGCCTTACCTAGGCTGCTTGGTCGCCATTTCGAAAGTTTATGAGTATATAACTTTATAGTTATACTATGTCAACAACTTTTTTTCCTGCCCCCCCGAGCCTTGGGGCCGTCAACATCATCGTCCCAATTCGCTCGGACGCCGTTCCCGCGAAACCGCTTCGGCCCCGAAGCGAGCGGTGCCATACAATGAATCGCCGTTCTTCGATGAAAAGATACTCCTCGCTTAAGTTCGATCCACCTCCCATTGATTGCGGTCGTATTCATGGCCGGCAGGTAACGTGGCAAACGCCTGTGGGTGTTTCCACGGCGTAGGGGAAATACCTCTTTCGAAACCAGAGGGCGACATTCACTAGACTGATCAGTACGGGAACCTCCACCAGGGGACCAATGACAGCAGCAAACGCCTCTCCCGAATTAATCCCGAAGACCGCTACCGCCACGGCGATGGCTAGCTCGAAGTTGTTGGAGGCCGCGGTGAAAGACAAAGTGGCAGATTGCTCGTAGTTGGCTCCCAGCTGCAGCGACATATAAAAAGTTACGAAGAACATAACCACGAAATAAACACAGAGCGGAATGGCTATACGCACTACATCTAAAGGTAGATCGACAATATATTCCCCCTTCAATGAGAACATGATGACAATGGTAAAGAGCAGAGCGATCAATGTTACGGGACTGATCTTGGGAAGAAAGCGTTCTTCGTACCAGGTGCGGCCCTTTGTTTTCAGACCGATGAGTCGCGAAAGGATGCCAGCAATAAAAGGGATGCCGAGATAAATAAAGACACTCTCAGCGATCTGCGCCATGGAAACGTGCACGACTGTAGCCTTCAGGCCCAGCCAACCTGGGATTACGGTGATAAAGAGGTAGGCATAGAAGGAGTAAAAGAGGACCTGAAAGATAGAGTTGAACGCCACCAGTCCCGCACAGTACTCCCGGTCAGCCTCCGCCAGATCGTTCCACACAATGACCATGGCGATGCAGCGGGCCAGTCCGATCATGATCAGTCCAGCCATATATTCGTGATGGCCGGAGAGAAAGGTGATGGCCACCAGGAACATGAGAATGGGGCCAATCACCCAGTTTTGCACCAATGAAAGTGCCAAGATCTTCACGTCGCGAAATACCCGCCCCAGTTGTTCGTACTTCACCTTGGCCAGAGGCGGATACATCATGAGGATCAAGCCGATGGCAATCGGGATGTTGGTGGTACCGACCTGGAAACGATCAATAATGTCACGAATCCCGGGATAGATATAGCCATCTCCGACTCCTACAAACATAGCCAGGAAGATCCACAGTGTTAGAAATCTGTCAAGAAAGGAAAGCCGCTTGCCTACAGCTGCACTCATGCGCAGACCTCCTCACATTGCTCTTGAAGCACAAGAGCTTCGGACATTTTCTTTCTCGTGCTGCGATCGCTCTGATGTTGATCCGCACGATTACGCTCTCACATATCGAGTTGAAATCGGCTCAAGTACTTAGAAAGCCTCTGTCTATTCTCCAGAACGAGCCGGGGACAGTCATCCGCCAATCTCCCGCCTTCCGCCACCTGGGCAGCGAAGACCATGCAGGTTGGCAATCCGCACTCCCGGCAGTTCGTCCTGGGCAGCAGTTTCAAGACCTCAAGAATCACGGGTCTTGCCGGAGTCTCGAAGCTCGGCGTGATCTCACTCCGTTTCTCCCATGTTTCGTTAATCTCTCCCCTGAGCCACTCGAGAATCTTGTCGGCCTCCTCCTCATCCCTTAATGCATTGACGGCAATCTCTCTGGGGTGCAGGCTGATGAGCTTCCCGTGATACTTGAAGGTCAGGGCGGGAGGCTCCCTCAAGTATTGATGGCCGCCCAGCGCGGTGTTGAGGTAGGGGAGCACCTCGGTAACATCTTCATCGAGATGGGCGATGCAATGCAGAGACTGAAACTGCGGGTTACACTCCGGCCGAAAAATCTCCTTGCGGTATCCACGGAGCAACATGGGGCACCTCGTTCTCGATCCCAGCCATGGGTCTCACGACGGGACCTATTGGTTCAACGGCAGCACGAAGTTGCAGCGGCTTTCTCGCCCCCTGGAACAGCCGACGCGCAGGCTCCCTTGACAGCATCCTTCACGCGGTCGATCAACTGCCGGTCGAGAGCGAAATTCTTGTTCTTTTCGATACCGAGATCAGTGAGCACCAAGTAGTGCCTGAGCGAAATGTCGGCGTGTTCGATAATGGCCTTGGCGCAGCCGATGGAGCATCCGTCAATGACGACCATGGTGGGCACATCTCTTGCCGATTGGACGAAGCCGCTCAGGTGCCCGCCGATACCCGCCAGGCAAAACATCTTCCCGAAGCCCTCCTGAGTCAGCTCCACCGAAGCCTGGTTGGCGAGTTGTCCCACGTTCGATCCACCGGAACATGACAGGATCATGACATTCGAGCTTGACGCACAGCAATCCGACGACATTGTCTCCTCCCTCTCGACGGGTTCCGGGCTCTAAATCGCCGTGATCGGCGATCGAGTGTCTGATTTTGGACGCGATTCCGTGACCTGTCCCCTGCAGATCTCCTCACGGCTGAGCGCGGGCAGCCTTTTCACCAGGCTCTGGATTTCGGCGTCATGCTCCAACCAGTGTCGGATGTTCCCCAGCAGGGTGGCCGCGTAGGGACTGGTACTGCCGTCTCCGAGGCGGTAGTTGACCCACAGGCCTTCCTTCTCCGAGGCGACTAGGCCGGCATTGGCGAGGATCTGGAGGTGCTTCGACACCGTCGGCTGAGCCAGCCCGAGTGCCGCCTGGATCTCGCACACGCACATGACCCGGTGCTGGAGCATCTTGAGGATCTTGACTCGGTTGGGATCAGAGAGGGCCTTCACGACCCTGATAAAATCTCTCATGGGCTTCCTCCTTGAGGTCCCCATATCGTCGTAAAGGAATATAGAGGATAACAGATCAGCGGTCAATGGATTTTGATCTTGAGCAAATATACATAGTATTATTAAGTAATTAAAAAATTAAGACCGCTAATTACGCTCCGACAAGCCCAACTAGGGTGAGGTTTTTGATTTTCATATAACGATGTATTGCAGTACTTTGAGGGAAACCTCGCTGAGGGAATGAAGATGGCGGGGTGGGGGCAATGCAAAGAGTCATCCCGAAAAGTCGAGCCGCCCTGGCCTCCCTTTGGAAATCAAGAAACACTTGACACCGCTTGTTTGTTGATCTATTTATCAGATAATTCAGAATAATCAGAATAATTAGGTTAGCCCGGAAAAGGAGGTTGGGATGAATAAACGGAGCAGCGGAGAATCATGTTGCGGGCGAGCCAGCAAGAGAGCGGGGTGCTGCAAGGTCGAGTCATTGATAAGCGTGGACGACCGAGGGCAAATGGTCCTTCCCAAGAATGTCAGGGATAAGGCGGGTATCCGGGCTGGGGATAAACTGGCCCTGGTCAGTTGGGAGAAAGAGGGAAGAGTATGTTGCTTCACGTTGATCAAGGTTGAAGAGTTTACGGATATGGTGAGGGGTCTGCTCGGCCCGATGCTGGAAGAGATGATCACGAAATCGACGAGTCCCTAGGGAGTTTCTCCCATAGCCAAACCAGGGAAACGGTATGGGTTCGTCATCGGCGGCGCCCTTCAGTCACAGGGTCGGCTCAAGGCCATGCGCCGAAAGGGTTGCCCGGACACCGGCAGCTCTGAGGACAGGGGCGGGAGCCTGAGCAGGAGGTGACGCAGATGGAGGAGAAGGAGATAAAACGAATCGTAAGGGAGGGCTATGCCAGAATTGCAACGCGAGGAGGGTCGTGTTGTGGCCCGGCGAGTTCGTGTTGTGGAAGCCACGATTCGGCGCCCGATATCAGTAGGAGGATAGGATACTCCGCAGATGATCTCCAAGCGGCTCCTGAGGGCGCAAACTTAGGCCTCGGGTGCGGCAATCCCGTGGCCCTTGTCTCTCTGAGAGAAGGCGATACTGTCCTCGATCTTGGTTCCGGCGCCGGTTTCGACTGTTTTCTCGCTGCCGGCAAAGTGGGTAAGCGAGGAAAGGTCATCGGTGTGGACATGACCGGGGAAATGCTGGATCGGGCCAGAGAGAACGCCCGGAAAGGCAACTACGACAATGTGGAGTTCAGGCTGGGAGAGATTGAGAACCTACCCGTGGGTGACAATCAGGTTGATGTCATCATCTCCAACTGCGTGATCAATCTTTCCCCGGACAAGAGAAGAGTTTTCCGGGAAGCCTTCCGCGTACTCAGGTCCGGTGGAAGGCTGATGGTCTCCGATATCGTGCTCCTGAAAGAGCTGCCCGTGGAGATCAGAAATTCCGTGGCCGCCTATGTTCGCTGTGTGGCCGGAGCCGTCACCAAGAATGAGTACTTGGAAGCGATCCAGGCAGCGGGATTTGACGAGGCTGAGGTCCTGGATGAGACCGTTTTTCCTTCGCAGTTCTTGGCCAACGACCCGACCGTCAAGGAGCTCGTTGAGAGCCTAAGACTGACCCGGGAACAGGCTGACGATTTGGCGAGTTCGGTGGTCAGCATCAAGGTCTCAGCGGTGAAACCAGCCACTAGCTAGGAGAAGAACGCGGGTCGAAGATCGGTGATGGTTTGGCGGCGTTTCGTGGGATTCGCTAAGACAATGGAGTGCGGTAACGATGCCCGCTGAGGCTCCTTTTCCTGACGATGAACCGAGGATCAAACAACTTCTCGTCCTGTGTGAATTGCCCCAGGAAGACATTACCTCTGAACATCTCCACCATTTCTTGATCTTGAAGGAAAAAAGAGAAATCATTGGGGTGGTGGGGGTGGAGGTCCTCGGGCGATTCGGGCTTCTCCGGTCTCTTGCGGTCCATCCGAAATGGCGTCACCGTGGGTTTGGATTGCACCTGATCGAGAGGGCGGAAGAATACGCAGCCTCGCTCAGGATCGAAGCTTTGTATTTACTTACCATGACGGCAGAAGGGTTCTTTGCCAGGCGGGGCTATCAGAGAGTCGAAAGAACGTCTGTGCCGGCCCGCGTTCAGGCGACAGCTGAATTCAGGAGTCTTTGCCCCGTCACCGCCGTGTGCCTGGTTAAGCATTTCAAGCCCCATCCATTCGGACAGTCCTGGCCAGGGGGCAATTGAGTGATGGTCGCGGGAAGCAAGGAGGGATCACTTCCGTGATTCTCGGCGACATCGATAGCTAGAAGAACCCGCGTCCTTCCTGCCCGTCGAGCAACGTGGCCGTGACTCGAGGGGCCGCCCCATATTGCCAGCCCTTCTCCATCTCCCGCACCAACATACGATGCACTGGGCGAGGCGCGACCAGCGCCCGAGCACCTCTTGTGCCCGTGGATTTTGCAGGCGCCGGCCCGCTCACTTGCCAATGCGTCGCAGGACGGTGTATTAGGTTCCTGTCACACTCTGAGGAGCTCCTATGGCACGTACAGCATATCGCTGGGCCCAGTGGGGGGATCTCAACGCCTTCTTCGGACTGATGCTCGACAATGTCACCAACCTTGTCATCCTCAGCGGCCTCTTGATCGGGGTCTTCGGCTATCCAGCCGACAAGGTGTACACCCTTATGATCCCCGGCACCGCCTTCGGCGTTCTCGTCGGGGACCTGATCTACACCTGGTTGGCCTTCAGGCTGGCGCGAGAATCCGGCACGTCGGATGTTACCGCCATGCCCCTCGGGCTCGACACCCCATCTACCATCGGCATCACCATCGCGGTGCTTGGGCCGGTCTACGTGGAGACGAAGGACGCCGTCCTCACCTGGCAGGTCGGGATGGCAACATTGATGCTCATCGGCGTAATCAAGCTTGTCCTTGCTTTCTTCGGGGACTGGGTGAGACGTCGGGTGCCCCAGGCGGGCCTCCTGGGCTCCCTGGCCGGGATCGGCATTGCCCTCCTCGCCTTTTTCCCCCTCATGAAGATCTTTTCCGCGCCTGTGGTGGGACTTGTCTCCCTCGGCATCATCCTGTATGCCCTAGTGGCCGGCCGCCGGCTGCCCTTCGGATTTCCAGGAGCCTTTCTGGCCGTAGCCGCCGGCTGCCTTATCTTTTACCTTCTCGGTTCGCTCCGCCTCTTTGGGGCTCCCCTCGTACTGCCGAAGCTGGCCGTCAACCCGGTGCTCCCCATCCCTACCCTGGGGTTTCTCGCCGGTCTCAGGAGGGCACTTGCCTTTCTCCCGATTGCCTTTCCCTTCGCTCTCCTCACTATCGTCGGCGGCATCAATGTAACCGAGAGCGCACGGGTTGCAGGAGATCGTTACCAAACCCGTGACATCCTCCTCACGGAGGCGATCGCCACTATGGTTGCCGCCCTCTTTGGCGGAGTCGCACAATCCACGCCCTACATCGGCCATCCCGCCTACAAGGCCATGGGAGGCCGGGCGGCCTATACCCTGGCGACGGGCCTTTTCGTGGGGATCGGCGGCGCCCTCGGGATCATCTCTTTCGTCGTCGAGGCGATCCCCGAGGCCGCCATCACGCCTATCCTCATGTTCGTCGGGATCGAGATCGTGTCCCAGGCCTTCGTGGAGACACCCAACCGGCATGCCCCAGCGGTGGCGTTCGCCACGATTCCGGTCGTCGCCTACCTCGTGCTTATTAACCTTGACGGCATGGTGAGTAAGCTGGGGCCTGCCGTAAAGCTCCCAGAGACCTTGCTCTCCGAAAAGGCGATTCTTCGGGCTGCCGCCAACGGCTTCATCCTCACCGCCATGTTGTGGGGCGCCCTGCTTGCCGATCTCCTCGACGGCAAACCCAAGCGGGCATCCCTCTATGGGTTCATCTGCGCCCTCTTCAGCCTCTTCGGCGTCATCCACTCCGTGAGTCCTGCCGGAGATGTATATCTGCCGTGGCATGTGGGGAGTGCCCTGCCGTGGCAGATTGCTCTCGGCTACGGCGCCATGGCGGTCTTCTTCTCTGCCGCATCCCGGGAAGGTCGGTCCAGCTAGCGCGTACCTGTGAACTCCCACTATGGGAATTAAGACTTCTTCTCGCTGAGAGGATCAGTGGGCGGTCCGGAACCCTTCCGTTTCAGCATCTCCAGCCACCTGTCCCGATAAACGTAGGCGAGGATCAGGATGATTGCGACAATGCCGAGGATGATCAAGAGGGGGACCTTCTGGTTGTTGCGGACGAAGCTCCCGATCACGGAGAGCAAGACCGTACCAAAAAGCCTGCCGAAAGTGGAGATGAGAATGAACTCCCCCCAACTCATGTGGCTGAGACCCATGATGTAGCAGAGGAAGTCCTTGGGGAAACCGGGTATGAGGAAGAGGACAAAGGATATCATCGCGCCCTGATGGGTCATAAAGTGATCGTACTTCTTGATTTTCTCCGGTTTCAGGGTTTTTTCGACGAAGGGGAGACCGTAGAGCCGGGCAAGGCCAAAGGCAAGGCAGGAACCCAGAGCGAGGCCGATGGTGGAATAGACGGTTCCCGGGATCAAGCCGAAGAGGTAGCCTCCGACAATGCCGGTTACGTCTCCGGGAATGGGGGGAACCACCACTTGGAGGATCTGGAGGACGATAAAAATAAGGACAGAGTAGTCGCCAAAGGAACGAACAAACTTGAGGGCCTTCTGCTTGTTGATGAAGACCTTGTAGAGGTTATGCTCAACGAAGAAATAAGTCAGTGCGATCGCCAGAATAACGAGTGCAACCAAGACGATAATCTTTGCGGCGGCACGCTTTTGCATCAGCGAAGCACCCGTTATCCTTCTTCCTTGTACTCGTCCCGCCAACCCGCGAGCAACCCCAAGCGCCCAACCCCGCCGTTTCCCTCTGCGGGCTCCCCCTACCAGCAAGAAGGCGCCGTTACGCGGTGGGATCGATCTTCTCGATAATGATGCCATAGACCGGCGGCAATCGGCAAAGCCGCCCAGACCTTAACGTTCAGCGACAGTCTGCAAGGATGATGCCCCGAGCGCAACGTTTCGCCGGGCCTCCTCATTCTGCGCAAAAAAGGGCGGCGCTGGGGATAGGGATGATCTGCGGCGCAAAGCGCATCCGGAGCCTCTGCCTTCCTTGGATGACAGGTGTGACCCCCCTTGCCTCACCCCATCTGTTCGTAGCCGCTGGCTGGTGTATAATGCGGGCTAGAGCTCAACCTGCACGCCCAACTCCACCACTCGTCCAGGAGGCAGACCGAAATAGGTTGTCGGCGTTGGGGTGTTCCTAGACATCAAAGCGAAAAGAGTTTTCCGCCAGTGTCGCATCTTGGCTGTCCCCGTGGTGAGGAGCGTCTCCCTGCCCAGGTAGTAACTCGTCGTTTCCGGGACGATCCTGAGGCCGAGCCCCTCGGCGCCCCGCATGATGACGGGGACATTTGGGGTTTCCATGAAGCCGTAATGGGCGATCAGGCGGTAGAAGCCGTGACCCATGGGCACCAGCCGCAACCGCTCCTCCGGAGGCACCGTAGGGACACCGAAAGCGACGATCGATAGGAGCACCACCTGCTCGTGGAACACCCGGTTGTGCTTGTAGTGGTGGAGGAGCACGGGTGGTATGCCGACCGGAGAGATGGTCATGAACACTGCGGTCCCAGGCACGCGCACCGGGCTGGTTCTCGCGATATCCTCCATGAACGCTTCCTCAGGGAGCCTCGCGCTCACAATCCCTTCTTGGAGCATGCGGCGCCCGTCCTTCCATGTCGCCATGGCGATGGCGAGGCTTATGGCTACCGCCAAGGTGAACCAGCCGCCATCAACTACCTTGAGGAGGTTGGCACCGAAGTACGTGAAGTCGAAGGCGAGAAAGACGCCCACAAGGGGCACGGCGCGCCACAGTGACCAGTGCCAGATTTTCCAGAGCACGAAGAAGTAGATGATCGAGGTGATCGCCATCGCGGCTGTGACCGCGATGCCGTAAGCTCCGGCAAGCCCGCTCGACCCCCTGAATGCAAGGACGAGACCGATGCAGGCCACCATGAGGGCGTGATTCACCTCGGGGACATAGATCTGGCCGCGGGTCTTCGCGGAGGTGTGGACGATGCGCAGACGAGGACAGTAGCCAAGTTGGATCGCTTGTTGGGTGAGGGAAAATACTCCGGAGATCATGGACTGGGAAGCAATGATCGAGGCCATCGTCGAGAGCGCCACCATAGGGTAGAGAAAAGCTCTCGGCACGAGTCCGTAGAAGGGATTGACGGCGAGGCCCGAAGTTTCCATGAGGGCCGCCCCCTGGCCGAAATAGTTGCAGAGGAGCGCGGGGAACACAAAGGTCATCCACGAAAACTGGATTGGCTTGCGGCCGAAGTGGCCCAGGTCAGCATAGAGGGCCTCGCCCCCGGTGATGCAGAGCACCACAGAGGCCAGCACCACCAGACCATGGAACCGGTGACTGGCGAAGAACTCGACGCAGTATCCTGGGTTGAGCGCCAAGAGGATCCGGGGATTGCGCATGATGGCGCTGATTCCGAGCCCCGCGATCGTCGCGAACCAGAGGAGCATGATGGGCCCGAACAAATTGCCGATATCGGCGGTACCCCGCCTCTGGATGAGGAATAGGAGGAAGAGGACCACACACGTCAGTGGCACCACCGCCGGCTGAAGCGCCTCGGTGGCCACGCTCAGTCCCTCCATGGCGGAAAGGACGGTTATAGCGGGAGTAATAATACCGTCCCCGTAAAGCAACGCCGATCCGAAGATAGCCGCAACCATGACGGTTGAGCGAGCTCGGGGTGAGATCGTGTTCGGCTTGGAAGTTATCAGCGCCAGTAGGGCGAAGATTCCTCCCTCGCCGTCGTTATCGGCCTTGAGGATAAAACCCACGTACTTGATGGTCACTACCACGGTGAGCGACCAGAACACGAGGGAGACGACACCGAGAATGTTCTCGTCCGACACCGCTATCGCGTGCAATCCATGAAAACACTCTTTAATCGCGTAGAGAGGGCTAGTGCCAATGTCGCCGTAGACAACCCCAAGAGCGCCCAAGGCAAGGGCGAGCATACTCGCCCTATGCGCCGAGACTTCTTGAGGCTGTGCCGTGTTCGTGGCTTCCATGGCTACTCCACTAGGCACCCTTGTCCGTCGTCCGACAAAAATGGGTCCAGACCTCTGTCCTCGAAGAAGATTAGCTCCATGGCTCCGAGAGGGCTCAGAGCCACGGGAATCTGCTCGGCCGAAGTATATCCGCTAAGATTCCTCCAACCGGGGCGCCTGACGGACAAGGGACAGGGAGGGGCGAAAGCTGGGTCCTCGGAGTGAAGGTACGGCCGCTACTGGGTGCGTGATTCCCACCCGGACCACGACGCATTTGGATCACGCATGACCTCCCGGAGCTTGCCACCGGAGGATTGACCTCCGGATAACTCCGGGTAGGTCCTTCCCCCCCGACGCCTACGAGGTTAGCTGACGGGCTCAGGCCGAAGAGGTTGCCCTACACCGCACGCGGTGATGCGCCCCAGAAGTGGGTCCCCCGTTCCCGATTGGCGGGACTCGGCGATCTAAGGGGGGGATGATAAAGCAGTCGGGGTGAAAGGTCAAGAACGCCCGGGGTTCGCGATCCGGTCCTACATCGGCCGATCTCGCACCTCTTCAAGCATGAGATTGCTGATGGCCCGCTGGAGAACGCGAGCAGAGGCCACATCCAGGCTCACAAACTGCACTCCCACAGCCACCGGTTGTGTCCCCTTGCCGCGGAAGACGAGGCGGCGCACCTCGGCCTCGCCGGTGATGGGTGGATGGTCGGGGAAAAAAAGGGTGAAGCCAAAGCGCCAACCCTTCGACACCCCCTCCAGCCCCGGCGCTGAGATGAGCGCCCCACCCCCGGAGATATCATGAATAGTCACTAGTCCTGGGAGGGTTTCGATCGTCATCTCGATTCCGTATCGGGCGGCAACGCGTATGCGGTAGTGAAGCCGTAGGTTGGACTCGACGAGCTCTCCGACGGGGGCGCCGATGACTACCGCCTGCTGTGTGATCGGGTCATCCTGGTATAGGCGGTAGGCCCTGATGATCTCCCGGATAGACGTCAAGTAACCCCATCTTCTCAGCTCTCCTGCTTGGCGCTCGCGGACAAGAAAGGTGGCTTCCACCTCGTTGCCGACCCGAGAGGGTACGATGGGGGGTTCAGGTTGAGCTAAGATTACCCGCGCCTCCTCGACGGCATAGACGATCGTGGAACGCACATCGATCAAGTCGAGCAAGGGGTCCAGGGTGAGGATCAGATCGATCTTGGCCTGGGGTCTGAGGGCCCTCAGGACCTCCAACCGTTGCTCCCCCGAACTCCCAGCGCCCTCTGCGCCTTTTCCCGCCACGGAGGTCGCGGTCGCCTTATCGCGCCAGCGTCGGTGCTTTCCCGACGCGAGTTTACCGAGCAACGTCCCTTTCAAGCCGCTCTTCCCTGAGGGTGCCTCGTCGACCCTCTCTCATAGGATAAGCTTGCGCTACGTGCCCTTGGACTTGTCGTAGATCAGAATGCTGATACGCCTGTTCCGGGGATCGTTGGCGTCGTCCCGGATCAGGGGCTCAACCGCGGCGAAGCCCGCGATCCTGAGCAGACGCTCCTGTTTTACGCCTAGGCGTTCCAGTTCCTGCCTTGCCGCCGAGGCGCGAGCCGTGGAGAGCTCCCAGTTGGTGTAGTGGCTCGTGGGGTAGCTCAGGGCGTCGGTGTGGCCCTCGATGGCAATCTTGTTATCCACGCTCTTGAGTCGCTCGGCAATGACTGTGAGCGCCTTGACGGCGTTCGCGGTGAGGGTTGCGCTCCCAAGGGGAAACATCAGGCTCCCCTCCTTGTCGATTACCTGAACCCTCACGCCGTTTTCAAAGGAATCCACAAGAACCTGATCCTTGAGCTCGCCGAGGAGCCTATCGACGTCCTCTCGCAAACCAGACTTGAACTGCTCACCCGCCTGAATCTGAGGCAGGAAGGCGGGGTTAGCCGGCGGTGCCGACGCACCCGGTTCATTTAGCTCCGCCTTGGTTGGGCCCGATGGCGGCATGCTATCCTTTTCGCCCGATTGCATGGGTGCCCCGGCCTTCTCGAAGATGGAGAAATTGCTGAAATACTCCGCCAGGGCCGCCCGTTTCTCCGGCGACACCATGGCCAGCAGCCACATGAGCAGGAAGAAGGCCATGAGCGCGGTGACGAAGTCGGCATATGCCACCTTCCAGCTCCCGCCGTGGGCGCCCTCGTGGCCTCGCACCTTCACTTTCTTTATGATTATCTCACTTTTTCCTGACGGCTTTGAGGGCATCCTCGAGCTCCTCGAAGGTCGGTCGGTCTTGCCCAGGTATGGCCCGTCGGGCAAACTCTACCGCCATCGCCGGGTGGTGGCCTTGGCTGAACCCAAGAAGGGAGGCCTTGGCGACATTCAAGAGTGATTCCTTTTCCCGAACCTGATGCTCCAGATTGTGGGACATGGGACCTACAAGTCCATAACAGAGCAGGACCCCCAGAAACGTTCCAACCAGCGCCGCCCCGACACTTGCACCCAGAATTTCCGGAGGCTCTTTGATCTTCCCCATAGTCAGGACCACGCCCATTACCGCCGCAACAATGCCGAGTCCGGGAAGGGAGTCGGCGACCTTACCGACAGCCTGTGATGGAACCTGGTCGAAACCGTGCTGACTGTCTTTGTCCAGGTCCATCATGCTCTCAAATTCCATCGTCTCGATCTTCCCGCTGATGAATGCCTTCAGGTTGTCGCACAGGAAATCGCACAAGTGATGGTTTTTGAGAATCGACGGATATTTCGTGAAGAGGTTGCTCTCATTCGGCTTGCGCACGTGGTTCTCTATGGCCAGGGCTCCATCCCGGCGGACTATCGACAGGAGCTCGAACATCAACAAGAGGATGTCTACATAGGTTTGTTTCGTGGCGGCTTTGGCCTTGAAGACGGACAAAATCTCTTTGAACGTCTTGATCAGTATCTTCTTGGGTGAGGCGATGACGAAGGATCCAAAGGCTGCGCCGCCGATAATGACTAATTCGGCCGGTTGATAAAGGAGCGAGAGGTTGCCGTGCTCCATGAGGTACCCGCCAATCACCGCAGCGAATACTATGACGATTCCGACAAGGGGTAACATATCTCCTTACGCGCCCCTTCCTTGCTGACGGCCGGCACCGAAGATTCACTGCCCACCACTACCCCGAAAGAGGACTCTCCCGCCTCTTCAGGTGGGCCGCCGCCGTCAGCGGGTCGACCGCTCTCAGAACATCCAGCTCGCTACGCCAGGAAAGGCAGGATCGCCACATGCCTTACCGCCTGCGGTCAAAAAGCAAGATCGATGCCAAGG
>Ga0335070_10000619_pt1 | contig 40001 bp, 34 predicted proteins | sample Lox_Sample_13_FD_206722 | JGI IMG/M metagenome (GOLD analysis project Ga0335070, IMG submission 206722) | Soil microbial communities from Loxahatchee National Wildlife Refuge, Florida, United States - Lox_Sample_1.3 | ecosystem: Environmental > Terrestrial > Soil > Wetlands | place: USA... | reverse complement strand
GGCGAATGCGCGATTCCTGTTCGTGGTCGCCGATCACAGTGGCTTCAATGCCGAAGCGCGCCGCAATACGGTCGGCCAACTCGCGCGGATTGCGCGCCGCTTCCAGCCAGATCACGTCGCCGCCGATCTCGTGCTTCAAGTCGGCAGGAGTGCCCAGGGCGACCAGCTTGCCTTCATTCAGGATCGCCAGGCGGTCACAACGCTCCGCCTCTTCCATCAGGTGCGTGGTGACGATCACGGTGACGCTCTCTTCATCCCGCAAGATACGAAGATATTGCCAAAGGTCGCGCCGAGCGCCGGGGTCGAGACCCGTAGTGGGCTCGTCCAGCAGCAAGACCGAGGGATGATGGAGCAGGCCTTTGGCCAGCTCCAGGCGGCGCTGCATGCCCCCGGAAAACGTTTCTGCCTTCTCGTTGGCGCGGTCCGCAAGTCCCACTCTTCCCAGCATCTCCTGAATACGCGTCTTCAAAACCCGGCCGTGCAGACCATAGAGATGGCCCTGGTGCCACAGGTTCTCCGCTGCGGTCAGCTTGATGTCAATACTCTGGGCCTGGAACACGACCCCGATGTGGCTGCGCAAGTTAGTTGGCTCTTGCGCGGCGTCGTGGCCCAGGATCAGGGCGCGGCCGCCGACTGGAACCATCAGAGTGGACAAAATCCGGAACAGGGTGGTCTTGCCGCTGCCGTTGGGCCCGAGCAAGCCAAACAATTCGGCGTGCCGCACCTCGAACGAGACGCCATCCAGCGCGGTACGGCCGTCGTAGCGGTGGACCAGGTCTTCTACAGAGATAACGGCGGGCGGGCCAATCGGGAGCGGGGTCTCGGGGCCGGCTACGGCGTACGCGCGTGTCTTGGAAGCCACAGAGTATTTTACAGTACGAATTCTGCCAGCCCAGCGGACGGGAGCGGGACGCCGGCGCTAGGACTGCGCGTTCATCATCATCAATGCAAACAAGAGCGGCAAGTAAAAGACGGTCGCTTGCAGCAACTGCCGGGCGCGTTGCTTGGAGCGGGCCGCGCTCGGGGACATCTTGAAAATCGCCAGGCGCAGTCCGAAACAGAGCAGGCCCAGGCTCATGAGCAAGGCGCCGATGAGATAGAGTTTTCCCGACATCCCGAGGAACGTCGGCAGCAAACTGATCGGAACCAAGCCCATCGAGTACAGCAGTATCTGACGCGCGGTGGACTTGCCGTCGGGCTCGACCACCGGCAGCATGCGGATGCCACCGCCTTCGTAGTCTTCCCGGTACAGCCACGCGATCGAAAAGAAGTGGGGGAATTGCCAGAAAAAAACGATGGCAAACATCACCAGTGCGCCCCATTCCAGTCGTCCGCGCGCCGCGGTCCAGCCCAGCACTCCGGGCATGGCGCCGGGAAATGCGCCGACGAAGGTGCAGATGGGATGGACTTTCTTCAGCGGCGTGTAGGCGGCGAGATAGACCACTGAGGTGGTCAGCGCCAGCCATCCGGTGAGCGGATTCAGCGCCAATCCGAGGTAGAGCGCGCCTCCCAGAGTCATCAATACGCCGACGGTCCCTCCGTGTAGCAAACTCATACGTCCAGCCGGCAGCGGGCGCTGGGCCGTGCGGCGCATGCGGCCGTCAATGTCGCGCTCCATCACTTCATTCAGGGCTGCGGTTCCGCCGGAAATCAGGCCGATCCCCAGCAACGCGTGGAGCAGGTCCCAGGAGAGAGAAGAAACTCCGGATTTCAGTGCTCCGAAGTAGTACCCGCACCAGGCGGTCATAACGATGAGGGTGGTTACCCGCATCTTGGTCAACTCGGCATAGTCACGCGCCAAGGTGAGCGCCGAGTTGCGCGGGACAGCCAACGGTTGGGTGGCAGTGCTCATGCGGCCACCGGCTTTCGCTGACCACTGGGAACTCGTTCTTCAAACGCCGCCGGGACATGGCGCCAGACCTGGATCGCCAGCACGGCCACGGTCGCGAGCAGCAACGCCCCCACCGCGACGTGAGCCACAGTCGAGATCACCATGGGCTGCTCAGGCTGGACAGCATCCCGTCCCCAGGCGACGCGGGTGAGGAAAGCCACGAACCCCAGGCAGAGTTGGGTGATCAGCAGTGAGAGCATGATGATGGTGGGACGCCGCACGGCTTCGATCTTCGAGTAGAGTGATAGGGCGCGTACTGCGGTCCATGTCAGCACGATGGTGACGACGGCCGCGTGCAGCACGTGTGGCCACCAACTCATGCCGTGATGGCGGAACATCGCCCCCAGGATCAGTTGCACATAGAGCACGAAGATGGAAAGCAGCGTCAGGGTGACCAGACTGGGGCGCCTTGTGTCCAGCTCAACTCGCGGGACTTCTTCTATCCACTGGCGTCCCGTGAACAGAGCGATGGCCACTGCGATGCAAAAGAAAGTCTGGGCCACAGCGGCATGCGCTGACGAAACCGCCGGCGGTTGATAGAAGAGGACTGTGAGCCCGCCCAGAATCGCTTGCGCCACCACTGTTCCAAACGCGCCCACCGCGAGGATGCGCAGCCAGCGGCGTTTCTCCGCGATCCACGTCCAGATGGCGAGGATGACGGTGAGGCAAGCGACAAAGCCCGCCATCATGCGGTGGCTCCACTCGAAGCGGGCGCCTCCCACCCAGTGGGGGACCTTGACCAGATAACCGAAAGAAGTAGGCCAGTCAGGAACCGACAGGCCCGCATCATTGCTGGTGACCAGCGCCCCGGCAACGATCAGAACAAAGGTTGCGCACGCCGTGAACACGGCGAAGCGGTGCAATGCGCGATTGTACGGCGTGACGACTGCCTTCAGAGCTGGCTCCTTGTTCACCCCAGCGCAACCGCCCCACCCGGTTACGCCGCTCCCCCAGACATGGGCGTCTGAGCTTGCTTGGTTCGTGGAAGGACGGGCGAGGTCGCCCGTCCTCCGCTTACGAGCAGGTCATTCTACCAAAGCTTCTACTGTTTGAAACTGGCGTCCACCGTCTTGCTGTCTTTGGCGGCCAAGGTGACTTTCTGGTCCTGTTCGCCGAGCTTCTCCTGCACGAGGGCGATGGTGTAGTCGCCCGGCGGTAGGCCCTTGATTTCGTACTTGCCGTCGGGACCGGTGACCGCATAGAAGGGGCTCTTCACCACGTTGATGAACATCTTCATCCACGGGTGCTGATTGCACTTCACCGGCAGCATGATCTCTTCGCGGGCGAAGCTCTTCTCAATCGGAGCCGCCTGTGGCGGCTGCGATTCGTTCCACTCCCGGTTGTCTTTTGGGGTGGGGTGAATATTGTGCGTGGTCGGATCGTCGTTCTTGATCTGCACCATCTGACCCGCCATCACGCCCAGCACGTGAGGATGATAGCGGCAGCCCTGCTGATTGATGACCGCAGGCGCGGTGGGAACATCGAACGTGCGGTCGCCCAGACCGTCCTTCACGTATACGAAGACGTTCGCCAGATTGCCATTGTCCACGACGACGGTCTCGGCTGTGTTGACACCCTTGCAGGCCGGGTCCTGGCTCATGTCAATCTTGGCCGGTTTGGGAGCTGTGCCTTCGAACTTCACGGTGCCGCTGACGCTGGCCACGGTATTGGGATCGATCGGCGTGGCCGCGGGTTGCGCTGCGGCGGGAGCGGCCGGCTGCTCTTCGGTGGTTTCCTTCTTGCTGCAACCCACCAGGAGCCACAGGCCCAGAAGGCAGAGCAACCCCAGCATACCTACCCATGCTTTCCTATTCATGATGTCGCCCTTTCTTGGGAGATTTCGTAAATTGCTTGAACGTCTGTTGCGTTGTCATCCATGCAGCCGCTGCTCGCAGGATCCTTCTCTCGGCTGACGCCGGGCTCAGGATGACGCCAACTAAGAGGCAATGGTTTGGTCCGGCTGCTTTGTTTACCTGAGTCAACACATTCTACCGCGAACCACCGCCGCTTGATGCCGCCGGCCGCGAGCCTGCTCTGGCAGTCCTGGGTTTATTCGACGTTGGCTCGGCTGAGGCCCGCGTTCGCCCCATGGCCGCGGCCACGCGCCGTTGCTCTTCCGGCGTCAATTGGAAGATGTAGTCCACCAGCAGCTTGGTGTGGTCCTTGTCATAGCCCTGGAACGACGGCGGAGTAGGGCCGGCAAAGACCCACTGCTTGCCCTGCTTGCGGAACAAGCCGGAGGGCATCGAGGTGCCCGGGCTCACGGCCTGAGGGTCGATAATCCAGCGTTCGACCCAGTCGGGCTTCAGGCGCTGCTTGGCCAGCAGGAAGTTCGGTGCCGTGGCGAACTTGTCATGCTGTGGGTCGCCGGTAGCGTGACATTTCAGGCAGGGCGCTGCTGTGCTCGAAAACAGGCTGCGCGCCATGTCGGTTTCCTTCGCCGTCAGCGTTGGAACCTCTTCAGGAATGTACGGCATCGGCTGCTGCGAAAGCGCCTGGAAGAAGCGCACCAGGATGCGCAGCTCGTTGTCGGAGAACGAGAACGTAGGCATGCGCACCTGCAGATACGGCCGCACGCCGTTACGATTCGTATCGCTATCGCTCAGCGACGGATTCGACAAGAACCGCCGCAGCCACTCGGGATCCACGCGCGCGCCTTCGGTCAGCAGCTTGGGAGGCAGGGCCTCCGGCGTGTCGCGATAGCGGGCCATGCCCATCAGCACGGTCTGCTGACCGGGAATGAACTGGTGGCATCCCATGCAGTTGTATTTCTTGACGACCCACCAGCCCTGCTGGATATCGCCGCGCGCGTCCTCGGGCCGGTACTGATAGCTGTCGGGCAGGGAATTCTCTTGGCTGCCCAGCAGGAAGGTGGTCAGCGCCCGGATCTGCTCCTTGTCGAGATGCAGATTGGGCATGCGCAAGGCCTCGGTCGGGCTCTTGATCTTCCCTTTGTCGAACACGTTGGGCTCGGCCAGCTTGTGTTCGAAGAAGCCCTTGAGGTCGTACCAGGGACCCTTGGCCGGTCCGTCGGGCAAGCGCTGCAAGTCATCGGGATCGGTGATGGGCTCCTTGCCGCCGCGCTGCGCTACCTCGGTAAACAGCGCGAAGTCGAGACGCTCCAGAGGCTTGCTGCCTTCCACGGTCAGTTCGGTGCCGATGCGCCCTTCGTCTTCCAGACCCGCAATCTCGTGGCAGCCCGCGCAGCCGAAGTTCTGGATCCACTTCTTGCCCTCAGCCTTCAGCTTGGGATCGTCCATAAACGAGGCGTCGGGATAAGACGAAGGATCTTTCTCCCTCCGGGTCATCAGGTAGGTTGCGATGTCTTCAGCGTCTTCCTCGCTCAGCCGCAGGCTGGGCATCACGGTCATGTTCTGGACTTGCAGTTCGTGTCCGTCGTTGGGGCACTGGCTGTGCTTCAGATCGAAGACGTAAGGCAGGCCCTTCTTTGCGTAATCCTCGGGGCCGATGTCCCTCTTCTCGTATGGGCAGTAAGGACGCGTGCGCTCTCGGGCGTTGTGAATCCAGCGCACCAGATAATCGTAGTTGGCCTTTTCTCCCTCGCGCGTAAGGTTGGCGGCGAAGGTGCCGCCTTCCATCTGGCTGTCCTCGCCGATGGAGTGGCAGGCAAGGCAGCCACGGGTTTCGAACAGTTGCTTGCCGTGGTCCGCGTTCCCCGGCTTGTGCTTGGGCAGCGGATCGGTCAAGGCCGACTGCCACAGGTAGGCCGAAATCGCCCGGATCTGGTCATCGCTCAGGCGGAAGTTCGGCATCTTGGTGGTGGGACGGAAGTCAGTCGGCTTCTTCAGCCATACCGGAATCCAGTTCTTGTTCAGCTTGAGGCGGACATCCTTCAGGTTGGGCCCGACCTTCTTCATGTCCTGCATCAGGCTGTGGGAGCGGAAATCCAGCTGCTGAATGCGCCCGTCGATTTTGCTGTTGGCTACTTTCAGGGCCACGGCCTTGTCATTAAGCCGGTTGGCTTCCGCGTTGGTCGCCGCTGCGTCTGCCTCCTTCATCAGGTAGGCCGACTCCTTCAGGTTGTCAACCTTCTGCTGCTCGAATTGTTTGAGCTGCTGGTTCAGGGAGGTCAGCTCTTCGGGTTCGCGGTCGTAGCCTTCGTAACGATGGCATCCCATACAGCCCTTCTGGCGGAACAGGTCCTTGCCCTCGCTGATGGTCCAGCCCACGTCGTCACTGATCAGCACCATGTCGGCGGCGTGGCAGGTCTGGCAGCCGGCCTCCACGTTCTCCTTCGGGAACATCGGCCAGAGCCAGTGTTCGTAGTTTCCATGGGCCTTCTCCACGCTGGTGGTGGCGCGCCCGTTGCCCTGATGGCAGGGGGAGCAACCAAATGTCTCGGGATCATGGATCTTAAGCAACTGGGCCTGGGGATGGCTGGTGAAGGCGAGTGCATACTCGTCTGGCTTCTTCTCGCCCTTCGGGGTCATGGACGCCGCGGTGACCTTCACAGGCTCGAGGATGTTCATGTGACAGGACTGGCAACGGTCCACGATGTTGGCCTCGGCGACGTTGATCTGAAGAATTTCCGGGTCCCAGTCCTCCGCCTTTTTCTGCAGGCCCGCAATCTGGTCCGGGGTCAGGTCCACCATGTGGTCAGTGACGTACTGGTCCATCTGAGCCTTGGCTTCGGTGGCAGGTTTCAAGACCTCGCCCAGTTCCAGGCTCAGTCGAGTCTTCTCGGCGTTGACTTCGTTAAAGGCTTCTTCTAGCTGCTTGAAGTTGTACTGCTTCCTGCTGCCGTCAGGAAACTCGACGGTAGCGAGCTCGTTGTCGTATTCTTCGATCTCGCGCTGAACCTTCTTCTTTGCCGACTGGGAGGTTTCCGTCTCCAGATCGTAGGTCAGAGCATTGACGTAGGCTCGGCGGTCGGTGAACACCGAGCGCACCGCCAGCAGTTTGCCGTTCACGTCGTGCAGTTGGTCGTTGATCTGTTTGGCTTTGGGTTCGGCCTGCTTAAATGCCTCCTCGTAGGCCTGCTTCAGCGCCAGGTAGTCCGATGTTCCCTCGACCGACTTTTCCGATTCGGCGGACCTTGACTTGGCAGTCTTCAGGAAGGCAGCGTAACGGTCTTTCCACTCATGCTGGAAGGCCTTCCAGGGACGCTGTCCGTAAGCTTCGTCCCACAGCGCCCAGAACAGCGTGGCCATCAGAATTACCATGGCTACCACGTAGTAGGCGGCGAAAGACTTGGTTACGATCGGGTCTTGCTCCGGGATTGGTTGTTCGAGCACCAAAATCCTCCAAATCGTCGTCGGTCGCTAGTCGCTGGTTGAGATTCGCGTGGTCATTAACCAGCGACCAACAACCAGCGACCAGCGACTAGATATTGAACCAGGGCGTGATCCACACGTACTTGATGTGCATGGTCAGGCGGATGAGCATCTTGATCGGTAGCGCCACCATGGTGAGCAGGAAGAACATCATGATGGAGTACTGCAGGAAGCTCATGCGCCGGTAGTCCTTGGGGTTGTAGCGGCGGAACAGCGCGTGCGCGATGAAACCGCCGATGGCGTAAAATCCGCCCACGACAATTGCCCCGAAGACTCCCTTCGCCCAGTTCGAAGTAATGCCGAAAAGATCCGGCAAATCGCGGTTCACCTCATAAATCAGCCGGTTGTGGTCCCAAGTCTGCCCCGGCCAGAACCACTGCCAGCCAGGGCCGCGGATGAAAGTTCCGATGATGATCATCGAAACCCACAGAACGATGAAGCCGAAAAGAAAGGTGCCGATGGCGAATTTGCGCTGCTTCCAGGTGTAGTACCCACTGCCCAGCGGGTTGGTATCAATGTAGGGAATCACCATCAGGCCGACGATGACCAGCGTAGGCATGACCACACCGGCGATCCAGGGATCGAAGTAAACCAGCATCTCCTGCAGGCCGAGGAAGTACCAGGGAGCCTTGGCCGGATTCATAGTCAGGTTGGGGTTCGAGGGCTCCTCCAGCGGCGCATTCAGGGTGATGGACCACACCATGAGAATCGCGCTCACGATGATTGCGGCCAGGAACTCGATGCGCAGCAGGAACGGCCACACGTGCACTTCCTTCTGCCAGCCGGGACGGAACGGCCAAGTCTTGCGGTGATGGGTCTTGGCCAGCGCTGGGTCGGTCTCCAGTTGCTCCACCAGCAGGTCATTGGCGTGCGCCTGCTTCCAGGCCAGGTAGATATAGAAGGCTAGCAGCGGGATCAAGGCCACAATGGGCACGTTGTCGGGCGCGGAAGCGATTTCCCAGAGTTGATGCCAGTCCATAAAGGCTCCAGACCACGTAGGGACGGCTGCCTCGGCCGTCCGCTGTCAATCATCACTCAAGTCGGCGCGACAGCCGAGGCGGCTGTCGCTACACAGTTCGTGCTATTTCTTCGGTTCTTTCACCTCTGACGCCAGCATCACCGGCGCCGGGCCGGAAATGCCGCCGTCCTTACGTACCCGCCAGAAATGCACGATCATGAAAATAGAGGCCACGATGGGGATGCCGATGCAATGCCAGATGTAGGACCGCAACAGCGCATTGGCGTCCACGATCGAGCCTCCCAGCAGCCCGAAGCGAATGTCGTTGTAGGGCGTCATGCCCAATTGGTGGCCGAAGGGGCCCTCGTGTCCCAGCAGCGGCGTGGCCCGCGCCATATTGGTTCCCACCGTGACGGCCCAGAAACCCAGCTGGTCGTCGGGAAGCAGGTAGCCGGTGAACGAAAGCAGGAGGGTGAGCACCAGCAGGATCACGCCCACGTTCCAGTTGAACTCACGCGGTTTCTTGTACGATCCCGTCAGAAAGACGCGGAACATGTGCAGCCAGACCGCAATCACCATCAGGTGGGCGGCCCAGCGATGCATGTTGCGCAGCAGCTTGCCGAAGGGAACATCGTGTTCCAGGTAGAGCACGTCGCGGAACGCCTGCACCTTGGTAGGGTGGTAGTAGAACATCAGCAGCACGCCGGTGAAGGTCAACACCATAAAGAGGTAGAAGGTGATGCCCCCCATACCCCAGGTGTAGCTGTACCGCACTGCGTCCCGGTTGATCTTGGCGGGATGGAGGTGCAGAAATACGTTGGACAGCACGCCCAGGGCCCGGTTGCGCGGGGTGTCGTCGTGCTTGTGGCGGAAGATCGAAGTGTAGACCTGGGTCTTGGTCGGGTCCTTGAAGTGTTCGATCTGCTCTTTGGCCTTGGCGGGCATGTCCGTGGTGAGCGACCGAACATCGTCTTTCACGCCCGCTTTCACCCGTTCCAGCAGGCCTACGCGGCTGCCGTTCTTGCCATTCTGGTTCTCTTCAGCCATTTGACCCTCTTCCGTGCATTTCTGGTTTGTGAGCCGGTGCGCAAGCGCCGGCGCCTGCGCCACTCGGAACTACGACGGTAAGAATGCTCCCGGATCGTTGAAGTGGGACGGTTGTCCCTTGGGCCATTGATAAAGCCGTGAGGTGTCCACCACGATTTCCCCGTCGGCCGCTTTCTCGATGTGCGCCCGGTCCATGGGACGAGGCGCCGGTCCTTCGAAGTTGATGCCTTCGCTGTCGTAGCCGCTGCCGTGGCAAGGGCACTTGAATTTGTTCTCGCTGGGCTTCCAGTTGGGCGTGCAGCCCAGGTGGGTGCAGCGCGCATAAATGACGAACAGGCGGTCGGGCGTGCGGTCCACCCAGATGCGGTACTTCTGCAGCCAGCGTTCGTCGATGCCCAGGCCGTAATCGGATGGATAGCCGATCTTGAACACGGTGTTGGGCTCAAAAAGAGTTCTCGGCAGAAAGAATCGGAAGAAGGCGATGAACCAGGCAGTCAGGAAGGCGGCAACGCAACTCCACACCAGGCGCCTGCGCGTGCGATTGATCTCGCTGTCTTCCGGTCCGACCGCGGCCACACCCCCGGCGGCTGCGGCTTTGGAAGTTCCCACGGCAGGGGTGCCGACGTACGTCGTGGATTCGCCGGTGCGGGCAACGGAAGCAGCTGCAGCTGCCGCGGACGCGGCCGGGCGGGGGGCTGCCGGCTTGGCCGCCGGAGTTGGCGCGGCAGGCGCGGGAGCGGGTGCCGCCGCGGGCGCGGCGGGCTCTCCCAGCAGGGCCGTGATCTCAGCGTCGTTGAGCGCGGGAAGACCCTTGCGCCCGCGCCGGGCTTGCTCGGCAGCGATCGCCGACTTGCTCCACTTCTTGCCCTCAGCCACCCACTTGGCAACTTCTGGACTGATGGGGCCACCGGCTGCCGGGGCCGCGGGCGCCGCCGGGGCTGCAGGCGCCGCCGGAGCAGTGGTTGCGGCAGCTGCGGGGGGAGCCGCGCCGCCGTCGCCGCTTTCCCATGGCATCGGCTGCCCCGCCTTCAAGGCTTCAATGTCGGCGTCGGTCAGCAAGGGCAGACCCTTGCGTTGCCGGTAAGCCTGCTCCATGCCAATGACCGAATTGTTCAGCGCCTTCCGCGGCCACGGCGGAAGATGCCCGAGGATGCCTTTGGACTCGTCTGCCATCCGTTCTTATCCTTCGCAGCGGCTGAGGCCGCGCGTTCCCTTAAACCCAGCGGTACAGCTAAAGCTGTGCCCTGATACCAACCTTGTCTCGTCCCGCGACTCAGTCCGCCGCCACCAGGCGAGGGGACTCTCGGCGCAGGTCGAGGCCCACGGCCGCGCCCACCAGTTCGACCAGAGCGGCAATGAACGTGGGCGAGTCGTTCAAGCCGGACGTCATCTGGAAATGTTCGATCCCCAGGGCCCGCGCCTCCGCCCGCGCCTCGTGGTCGATCTCTCCCAGCGTCTCCACATGGTCGGAGACAAAAGAAATGGGCACGATGCACACGTCGCGCACCTTCTCCGCGGAGAGTCTTCGCAAGGTCTGGCGCAGCGAAGGCTGCAGCCACTTGCTGGCGCCCACTTTGCTCTGGTAGCAGAGACGGTAATGATTGGGCCATCCTCCGCCCTGCATGAGCAGTTCGACCGTCTCTTCAATCTGCCGCTGATAAGGGTCGCCCTTCTCGATGACCGCCAGCGGAACACTATGGGCACTGAATACCAGTTCCGCCTGCTCAGGAGCGGGGAAGCGGACCAGCGCTTCGTTCACTCGTTCAACCAACGCGTCGAGATAAAGTGGGTGCCGGTAGAAAGGCGCGATGCAATGCACAGGCAGATCGTCGTGAAACTGGCGCCGCCATTCGTTGAGACTGCTGCCGGTGGTGGTGCTGGAGTAGTGCGGGTACATCGGCAGCAAGACAACTTCTTCACACTGGGCTGCGCGGAGATGCTCGATTGCTTCAGACGTAAACGGATGCCAGTAACGCATGGCGACGAAACACCGGGCATCGAGACCGGATTCCGCCAACTTGAATTGCAATGTACGGGCCTGCTGCTCGGTGAAGCGGCGAATGGGTGAGCCGCCACCGATCACCGAATAGTGGTGCTGGACCTTCCTGGCCCGAGTCGTGGAAATCAGCTTGGCCAGGGGTTTGCGCCCGATGCGGGCGAAGGGAAAATCAATAATGTCGGGATCGCAGAAAAGATTGAAAAGGAAAGGTTCTATGGCTTCCAGCGTATCAGGCCCGCCGAGCTGAAACAGAACTACCCCTACGCGCCGCGTTGTCGTTGCCATCCCCCAGGTTCCCCAGAAGAAAGGGGATGTTACCGCAATCGAGACAGGGCGGTCAACGCGGGAACGCGCGAATGTCTCGTAATTTGGGCATAGGGTGATTGCACAGTTCGCAGACGGACGGAAGGCGGTAACCAAATTGCCAGATTCCGCAACTAGAAAACGATGCCTAAGCGCGGGAAGGCTCCGCGGCCGGTTGCACTCTGTCCTGGGACTCCATCGCTTCGATCACCGAGTCAGCGAACTGCGAGGTTCCGGCCATACCGCCCACATCGCGGGTAAGCTTCTCGCGGGTACGGTAGACCTTCTCCAGCGCGTTGCGGATCCTGAGCGCCGCCTCGTATTCGCCCAGGTGGCGCAGCATGAGCAGACCAGAACGAAGTACGGCCGTGGGATTGGCGAGGTTCTTGCCCGCGATATCGGGCGCGGAGCCATGCACCGCCTCAAAAATGGCGCAGTGGTCGCCAAAATTCGCGCCGGGGACAAATCCCAGCCCGCCCACAAAGGCGGCGCACAGGTCGGAGAGGATGTCGCCGTAGAGGTTCTCCATCAGCAGCATGTCGTACTGATAGGGATTCATCACCAGCTGCATGCAGGTGTTGTCCACAATGTGCTCGCCATAGGTGATCTCCGGATATTCCTTGGCGACGTTGCGCGCGCAGCGCAAGAAAAGGCCGTCGGAAAGCTTCATGATGTTGGCCTTGTGGATGGCGTGGATCTTTTTGCGCTCGTTCTTGCGGGCGTATTCAAAGGCAAAGCGCGCGATGCGCGTGCTCGCCTTCTCGGTCATGATCTTCAGGCTTTCGACCACGCCCGGAACCACTTCGTGCTCGATCCCGGAGTAGAGCCCTTCGGTGTTTTCCCGCACAATGATGAGGTCTACGTCGGGATAACGGGTCGGAATGTGCGGCAGGTTGCGGATGGGACGGAAGTTGGCATAAAGCTCGAAGCGCTTGCGCAACTCGACGTTGATGCTGGCAAAGCCCCCACCGATGGGAGTGGTGACTGGTCCCTTCAGCCCAACGTGGGTGCGTTCGATGGACTCGACCAGTTCCTTGGGAATGTACTCGTGATATTTTTCGTAAGCCTCGGCGCCGGCCTCAAAGCTCTCCCACTCGAACTTCAGGCCGGTGGCCTCGAGAATGCGCACGGCGGCATTGGTGACCTCGGGGCCAATGCCATCGCCGGGAATCAGGGTGACTTTGTGGACCATATCCAAAGAGTCGCCAGCGGTCAGTAGTGAGCAGCGAGGGCAAGTGGTTCCTCGCTACCCACTACTCGCTACTGTGTCCTCGCGCTCTTGCCTTTGGTCTCCGGTTCCTTCGTCTTCAGCAGATCTTTCAACTCTGCCATGAACTCCTGCACATCCTTGAAGTCCAAATAAACCGAAGCGAAGCGGACATACGCCACCTTGTCGTACTTGCGCAGCCGGTTCATGATGAGTTCGCCCAGTTCGCTGGTCTTGCGCTCGCGCTCGGGCGACTCGATCACGAAGCTTTCCGCCTCGTTCACAATCTGTTCCAGCTTGCTGATGGGGACGGGCCGCTTTTCGCAGGCCCGCAGCAGGCCGTTGAGCACCTTCTGGCGGTCGAATTTCTCCCGCCGGCCGTCCTTCTTGACCACCATGTAGGGAATCTCATCAATGCGCTCGTAGGTGGTGAAGCGCTTGCCGCACTTCAGGCATTCGCGGCGGCGGCGGATGGACTCGGCTTCCTTGCTCTCGCGCGAATCCACCACCTTGTCATTTGCGAACCCGCAGAAAGGACACTTCATAGAGCTTGGGACTGAGGGCATTGTAGCAGCAGGATTATGCCCATCCGAGTTCCGCATGAGGTTCGGGCGGTTGAGTTTGTCGTCAGGCGGAGGGCGGCGAGGGCAGGATGCTGACTTCGGCCTCTTCGCGGTGGCTTTCTTTGGAAAGTTTGCGGAGCGATAGCCGTTCGCGGTGGGCCAGAAACAGGCCCGTGGGCACCACCGCAACAAAGGTGACCAGCCACAGCATGATTCCGCAACTGGCTGCCAGTTCCTTAGGAACGCCAAAGATATGCTCGAGCGCAGCGATGGTGGCCAGTTGCGAGCCGCCCCCGACGCCGGGTAACTGCACCAGCGATCCCACCATGCTCGATCCCATGAGCAGCAGGATCTGGGTCTGGGGAATGCGCAACTCTTGGGCGCCATAGGCCAGAGCCGTTTCCTTGTAGGCCACCGCAATCATGCACCACATGATGATCGAGACGGCGATCAGCCACGCCAGGGAGGCGGGGCCGTGAATGGTGTTGAGCCCGCCGCGAAACTCGCGAATGCGCAAAGCGATGCGGTGTCCCAGACGGGTAGCATGGTGAGCGAAGCGGTGCTCGACCCAGAGCGCCAGGGCCTCTCCGCTCCGGCTTACAGCAACCGCGGCCAGCGTCAGTCCCACCACCAGGAGCGTGAAGATGATTCCAGCCTCACGAAAACTGCCGTAGTAGGAGAGCCGTTTGGGCGCAGTGGCTAGGAACGCAGCCACCACCAGCAACACCGTAAAGGCGCCGATGTCGAAGATCCGTTCTACGGCCCACACCGCCAACTGCGACGAAAAGGTAAGTTGCTCGCGCCGGGCGATCAGATAGGGCCGGATCAGCTCGCCCGGGCGGCCTAATAGGGCCAGTCCGGTAAATCCGATCAGGGTCGGCGCCACCATCTTGAGTGAAGAGGTGGATTTCACCGGGCGGAGAAAGATCTTCCAGCGGATGGCCCGCATGCCGTACGCCAGGTAGATAAGAGCCACCGCGTGCACAATGTGCACCCAGTGGATGGCATGAATCTCGCCGGCAAACCGGGCCCAATCGAAATCCCGCCAGGTGCGGAACTGCAGATAAAAAAGAACGGCGAGAATTACGATCCCGCCGGCGTAGATAAGAATGCGTTTTCTGCTCATCTAAAGGATATAGAAGGCGAAGCTAGAATGAGAGCATTAGCACGCCCCTGCCAAGGTATATGAGCGGGAGGGGAAGGTCAACGCAGGACCAGCCGTCAGGTATCCGCCCTGTGCCGTCGGGCGTAGGATTTACAGCTCCAGCTTGACACTGACAGTCGCGCAAACCAGCATTGGCTGAGAACTGTTACTGCGATGCTGCCTGCATCATTCGCGGCGCCGCTTTCTTCTTGCGGGCATTGGTGGTCGCGGCCTTTTTTTCCGCCAGCTTTTTGCGGTTGAAGTCGCGGATGACTCTGGACACATAGACACGCGTCTCGTAGTACGTAGGCAGACCGCGATATTGTTCCACCCGTTGCGGGCCGGCGTTATACGCGGCGAGCGCCTTGATCAGATCGAAGTTGTAGCGCTCCAGAAGTTCGCGCAGGTAGCGCGCGCCGCCTTCGACGTTGGCGTTGGGGTCGAACGTGTCCGCCACCCCCAATTGCGACGCGGTCTGCGGCATGAGTTGCATCAGGCCCTGGGCGCCTTTGGCAGATACCGCGCGTGGATTGAATCCACTTTCCGCGCGGATCACGCTGCTGACCAGGTCGGGATCAAGATGGTGGCGGCCGCTGGCCTCGGTGATGACCTCGTGGAGCATCTCCGGGCGGGTTCCTGCGCGCGCGGCGGGCGGACTCCATAGGTCTTTCTCGAAGTGGTCGATCTGGTCGGTAGGAATGTCAATGTAGCTGTCACGGCTGGCGGAAGGATAGAGACGCGTGACTGTCCCCAATACTTCGCGCCGCTCGTGACGGATGGTGAAGCCGTTGCGGAGGATGGCGAGGTCGGAGGCCGGAGCGGAGCCCGCCACCAGGAGCAAAATCAGGCCCAGCCCGAATTTACTTCGCTTGCACATCCCCAATACCCCGAACCGCGACCGCGGGACGGCGGTGCTACGAAAGCACCTGCTCGATGGCCGCAGCCACGCCGCTTTCGGCGTTCGACCGGGTGACCGCCCAGCCGTTGCGCCGTAACTCCTCGGATGCATTTCCCATGATAAACGGCAGTCCGGCGAAGGCAAGCATCTCGATGTCGTTGTAATTGTCACCAATGGCCATGACCTGTTCGCGGGGGATGCTGCGGTAACTGGCCCATCGTTCCAGAGCGTGTCCCTTGGAACAGCCGTGGTTCAGGATGTCCACAATGGACAGATCGCGGATGGGGTACTCCGTGCGCAGCACCGTGATCTGGTTCTCCAGGCCGCTGTGTGACAGGGCCTTCAGGGCTTGGTGCATGCGCTCGATGGGACCGCAAAACATGGCCTGCACCGGGTCGCTGGTCAGGGACCGCTCGATCGGGATGACGAAATCAATGTACTGCAGGTTCTTTTCCAGCCAGCGCTGGATGCTGGCCGTCAGCTCATCCATGCGCTCAAGGACGATGGCCCCCTTGGTCTCGACGTCGAAGGTCAAGACCGTGTTGCTACGAAAATCATGCATGGCATGGCAGAGCTTGCGGCACGTGGCGGCAGGGAGCAAATCTCGGTGGAAGGTTTCGCCCGACAGCGAGCGGGTGATGGCGCCATTGGAGCTGATCAGCCAGAGATCGAAATCCAGTTGCCGCACGATAGGCAGAGCGAAGGTATGCCGCCGCCCGGTCACTACGATGATCTCGATGCCTTCCTGGTGAGCGCGGCGCAGCGCCGCCATATCGGCCTCGGAGATCTGAAACTCGGGGTTCAGCAGGGTGCCGTCAATATCAACGGCCAGCAGGCGAATGGGCAGCTTCACGATAAAGAATTCTAGCATCCGGGTTGCGCCGGAGCGGTGACACTTGAACGCGACAGGAGGCCATCGGGCGTGCGGCACACCGCCCCGTGCTATAGTGCGCAACAAGCATGGGATCGCTGCTGTTTCTCCTATATCCGTGGGGTCTCATTCTGCAGGGGCTGGCCATCGTGCACTTCATCCGCCGCCGCCCCGACACCTACTGGCTCTGGATCATCATCTTCCTCGGGCCCATGGGGGCGTTGATCTACATTGCGGTCGAAGTCATCCCCGACGCGGGCCTGTTGCGGCAGTCATTCAAGGTCTTCCCGCGGCGCCGCAGGATTCGTGAACTCGAGGCGGCCATCCTGGACAATCCCTCCGCAGGAAATTACGAAGAACTGGCGGACCTTTACCTCGAGGAAGGGAACTACGCGCGGGCCCGTCAGTGTTATGACCACTCCATCTCCTCCCGCACCGATTCCCCCGATCCGTTCTATCGGCGGGGAATTACCGAGATACAAATGGGTGACTTTGCGGCCGCCCTACCCGACTTGGAGGGAGTGGTCGGGCGCGATCCGAAATACGATTTTCACCGCGCCGTCGGGCTGTTGGCCCACGCCTATGCCAACGCTGGACAGCCGGACAAGGCTGAGGCTTTGTTCCAGCAAGCCACGAAGATCTCCACGCTGTCGGAGACTTACTACAATTACGCGACGTTTCTGGCATCCCAGGGGCGGCAGGCCGAGGCCCGCGAGTGGGCGCAGCGCATCCTGGCCAAGAAGCCCACCATGCCCGGCTATCTGAAGCGGCGCGAGCGCCCGTGGTTCCGCAGAGCCAACGGACTGTTGAAGCGCCTGCCAGCCGGCAGCCGGTAAACAGAAGCCGAAAGCTGCCCCAGTGCTACACTTCCCCCGTGGCCCGTGTCGCCTATCTGGAATGCACAAGGTGCGGCGCGCAGATCGACGCTGAGCATCCCCAGACCGTTTGCCCCAAGGATGGCGGCGTGCTCTATGCCCGCTACGATTTCCCGGCCATCAAGAAAGGCTTCCGGGCCTCATCGCTCGCGGGACGGACCCCCAGCATGTGGCGCTATGCCGAGGTCCTGCCCGAGGCCGAACCGGTGTCGCTGGGGGAAGGCTTTACCCCGATGCTGGCCAGCAGGGAATTCCCCAATGTGTATATCAAGGACGAAGGTCTGAACCCCACCGGTTCGTTCAAGGCGCGTGGGCTCTCAGCCGCCGTGACCATGGCACGGGCCTACGGGCTGAAAAAGCTGGCCATTCCTTCCGCTGGAAACGCGGCCAGCGCGTTAGCTGCTTACGCGGCCAAGGCCGATATGGAAGCCCATATCTTTATGCCCAAAGATGTGCCGCTCGCCAATCGCGTGGAGTGCGAGAGCTACGGCGCCAGGGTCACGCTGGTGGACGGCCTCATCAGCGACTGCGCCAAAATGGTGGCCGACCGCAAGGACCGCGAAGGCTGGTTTGATGTCTCCACCCTCAAAGAACCCTTCCGCGTGGAGGGCAAAAAAACCATGGGCTATGAGGTGGCCGAGCAACTGGGATGGCGCCTGCCGCAAGGCATTATCTATCCCACCGGTGGTGGCGTCGGGTTGATCGGTATGTGGAAGGCTTTCGACGAGATGGAGAAGCTGGGCTGGATCGGCTCCGAGCGTCCCCAAATGGTGGCAGTACAATCCAGCGGTTGTGCGCCAATCCCTAAAGCATGGGATGAAGGCAAAGCCAGCGCAGAATTTTGGCCCAATGCGAGTACGCTGGCCGCCGGTTTGCGCGTGCCCAAGGCATACGGCGATTACCTGATTCTCGATATTCTCAACCAGAGCGGTGGTGTAGCGATCGCGGTCACCGACCTAGAGATCATGGATGCGCTCCGCCACTGGGCGAAGGTGGAAGGCATCTTTGCCGCGCCGGAAGGGGCGGCCGCGCTGGCCGCGTATCGCAAGCTGCATGATAGCCTGTTCTTCGAGTCCGACGACACGGTTGTGCTGTTCAACACCGGCTCGGGGCTGAAGTACCTCGATGTCATCGACGAAGCCGGGCAACATACCCGGCCGGAGCCGCCGGCCTCGCGCCAGATTGGCGGGATCATCGGGCCGTATTGAACCAACGCTCAGCGGTCAACACTCAGCATTCAGCCCTGCACGCTTTGAGAAGTGCCGGCGGTTGACTTTCGCAATGACTGAACGTCTTTACTATCACGATTCTTTCCTCTATGAATTCGACGCGCGAGTTCTGGCGGACGTGCCCAGTCCGGATCGCCCTGCCCTGATTCTCGACCGCACCGCCTTCTATCCCACCAGCGGCGGACAGGTGTTCGACACCGGATGGCTTGTTGCTGAAGATCGCAAGCTGCGCGTGGTCGAAGTCGCGGAGCGCGAGGACGGTGCCATCCTGCACTACCTGGAGCATAGACCTGCGATTGAGCAGGGAGCTCGCATCCACGGCCTGATTGATGGGGAGCGTCGCCACGACCACATGCAGCAGCACTCGGGTCAGCACGTGCTGTCCGCCGCCTTCGTGCGCCTATTCAACATGCCCACGGTCTCCTTCCACATGGGTGCGGAGTACTGCTCAATTGATCTGGATACCAAAAGCCTGTCCCCGCAGCAGGTGGAAGCCGCCGAGGTGCTGGCCAACGATGTGGTGATGGAGAATCGTCCGGTGGTGGTACGTTTTGTCACCCAGGACGAGGCGCGCGACCTGGGCGTGCGCAAGCTGCCGCCCATGGAGAGGGACCAGCTGCGGCTGATCGAGATCAGCGATTTCGACCTGACCGCCTGCGGCGGCACCCACGTCAGCGGAACCGGGCAGATTGGCTGCATCCTGCTGCGCAAAACCGAAAGAGTGAAGCAGGGCTGGCGCGTCGAATTTGTTTGCGGCAAACGGGCCGTCAGCACCGCGCGCGACGACTACGCCACGCTCACCGAGACCGCCGGCCTTTTGTCCAGTCATTTGCGCGATGTTCCGCAACAGATCCGCAAAATGCAGGAAGAGTCCCGCGCAGCGCGCAAGGCGCGCGAGCAGCTGCTGGAAGAGTTGGCTGATGCGCACGCCACCCGCCTGCTGACGGAAACCCCGGAGAGCGGTGGCCGCAAGGTCGTTATTCGCAGTTATCCGGATCGTGATGTGACGTTCATCAAGTTGTTGGCGCAACGCCTCACCCGCCAGAGTGCCTCGGTGATCGCATTGCTGAGCTCCACCGCCAGTCCCCCGGCCCTGGTTTTTGCGGAATCGGCAGGTCAGCCATTCGATATGGGCGCGCTCATGAGAGAAGCTTTGGCGCAGCTTGGGGGACGGGGTGGAGGAAGCAAGGAGATGGCGCAAGGCGGGCCGGCGAAGATCGATGGGCTCGACGAATTTCTTGCCGCACTGGCAAAGCGCGCCGGCCTCAACGCAACCGAATCATCTCAACCCTGATTCGCTCAACCTGGACGACGATCCTGTTCCCTGGAAAGCTTCCGGCTCGGGATTCCCCTCGCTTCCGCACCGCCGGTGAAAGGTCTCTGTTTGGTCATTGCCGTGCAACGCTCAGGGCCGCATGTCAGCGGTGGGTGAGGAGCGTCCTCTCGTCATGAAGCGGCCTACGTTGCTGTGCGTGGACGACGATCCCGGAACTCGCGGGTTCTACGAGACGCTGTTCGGCAGGTGTGGCTACGGAGTGATTGTGGCCAGCAGTGGTCATCAGGCCTTGGAGTTGCTTAACACCAAAGCGACTGATATTGATGCGGTCATCTCCGATTACCAAATGCCTGGAATGAACGGCGCGGAACTGGCTGCCGAGATAAAGCGTTGCAAGCCAACGCTTCCCGTGATCATGATCACGGGTCGGCAGCCCGTTCCGGAGGAAGCGCCCCATCTGGTGGACGCTGCGCTGGCCAAAGGTGAGCCGGTGGACAGGATCCTGAATCAGCTTCAGATCCTGCTCGGTGCACTCTGACCCCGAACCCGGAGCCGGGGGTGAACAGAAGCGCCGATGGGGGACCCCGGAAGTGGCCAGCGGCTATGGCTGTGTTCCTGTTACCGAAAGACCCGGCGACAGCCCGCTGCCGATAGATCGGCAGTAGTGACGGTCATTCGGCTTTCAGGAACACAGCCGCCAAGGGCGGCAGCATCAGGTTCAGTGAATAAGGACGTCCGTGCGCCGGCTGCGGTTCGGCGTGGAGCCCTCCCAGATTGCCCAACCCGCTCCCACCATAGTCGCGGGCGTCGCTGTTGAGCAGTTCCCGCCAGTAACCACCGCTGGGAACTCCCACCCGGTAGGACGGCCGCGGCACGGGAGTGAAGTTGCAGACGATCAGCACTGTCTCCTGAGGTGAGTGCGCTTTCCGCAGCAGCGACAGCACGCTGGTAGCACTATCGTTGCAATCCACCCACTCGAACCCCGCAGGGTCGGTGTCGAGTTGGTGCAGCGCGGCTTCGCTGCGGTACACGCGATTCAACTGCTCCACCCAACTCTGCAGACCCCGATGGACGGGATACTGTAAAACGTGCCACTCCAGGCTGGTGTCATGGGTCCACTCACGCACCTGGCCGAACTCGTCTCCCATGAACATCAGCTTCTTTCCAGGCTGGGCGTACATGTAGCCGAACAGCAGGCGCAGGTTGGCGAACCGCTGCCACTCGTCGCCCGGCATTTTGCCGATGAGCGAGCCCTTGCCGTGCACCACTTCGTCGTGCGACAGCGGCAAAACAAAGTTCTCCGTGAAGCCGTAGAGCATGCGGAAGGTCAACAGGTTGTGGTGGAACTGGCGATGGATGGGATCATGGGAGAAGTAGGTAAGCGTGTCGTGCATCCAACCCATATCCCACTTCATGCCGAAGCCCAAGCCGCCGACGTAGGTTGGTTTTGACACCATAGGCCAGGCCGTGGACTCCTCCGCAAAAGTCTGTATGTCGGGATGTTCTTTGTAGGCTTCCCGGTTGAACTGGCGCAGGAAATCAATGGCCTCCAGATTCTCCCGCCCGCCGTACTTGTTCGCGATCCACTCCCCGTGCTTGCGGGAATAGTCAAGGTACAGCATCGAGGCCACGGCATCCACCCTTAGTCCGTCGGCGTGATACTTATCCAGCCAGAACATGGCGCTCGACAGCAGGAAGCTGCGCACTTCGTTGCGGCCATAATTGAAAATGTGCGTCTTCCAGTCGGGGTGGAAGCCTTTGCGCGAATCGGCGTGTTCGAACAGGTGCGTGCCGTCGAAGTAGGCCAATCCGTGTCCATCGGAAGGGAAGTGCGACGGCACCCAGTCGAGGATCACGCCAATCCCCCGCTGGTGCAGATAGTCCACCAGGTACATGAAGTCCTGCGGCGTGCCGTAGCGCGCGGTGGGCGCAAAGTAACCGGTGGTCTGATATCCCCAGGAACCGTAGAAGGGATGTTCCATCACCGGCAGTAGCTCCACATGGGTGAAATACATGCGCTGCACGTAGTCGGCGAGGCGCGGCGCCATCTCGCGATAGGTCAGGGGACGATTATGTTCCTCCGGCACCCGCATCCAGGAACCGAGATGAACCTCGTATATGGAAATCGGGGCCTGGAGGGAAATCCTCTCTTTGCGTCTTTCCATCCATCCCTGATCTCCCCACTGGTATTCCAGGTCCCACACCACCGAGGCCGTACGCGGGGGCTTCTCGTTCAGAAACGCGACCGGGTCGGCCTTGTCGGCGACGTGCCCGTGGTGATGGGAAGCGATATGGAACTTGTACAGCGTGCCTTTGCCGACGCCGGGGACAAATCCTTCCCAGATTCCCGAACTACCGCGTGCCCGCAGGGGATGAGAGTGTGGATTCCAGTGGTTGAAGCTGCCGATCACCGCGACTTCCCGCGCGCTGGGGGCCCACACGCTGAAGCTGGTGCCGGACTCGTCCCCGGCGGTGGTGAGATGCGCGCCCAGCTTGTCGTAGATGCGGTAGTGGTTACCCTCATTGAACAGGTAGAGGTCCTGCTCGGTCAGCAGACTGATGTCGTGGCGCGGAGGAGCGAGCGTAGTCGATGTATGGCTCATGGAGGCCGAAACTAGTGTACCGGAAGGCGCTGGCAGCCTGGCAGCCCCGCCTTTTCCTCGCTTCTGATATCACAAATTTTGATTGCGCGTATAAAAACAATGAATTTCTCCCCCTGGGGCAAACGATCCTATGCTGCGGACAATAGGAGGGTCCCATGCATTGCGTTTATTGCGGTGTGGACTACAGTTTGGACGACCCCTGTTTATGTTTGCCACCGGTGCGTACGCCCGCAACCGCGCGTCTGCCCCAGGTGGAAGGGCCGTGGGGAGAGGCAGAACGGGATTGGTCGGCTCGGCCGCCGGGAGAGGCCTCCACGAAAACGGTGGCGGAGTCCTGACCAGCTACTGAAACCCTGGTTCGCTTCCGGCGCTGTGTGCTGACTTGGGCGCAGTTTGGCCTTTCTGCTTAGCGGGTCTTTGTCGGTCCCCTTTTCCACAATGCAACCCATTGAAACGGCAATTCTTTCCGTGGATAACTCCTGCTTATCGCCGCCATAAAAACAATCAATTTCCGTGCCCAGCCTGCTGGCTTCTAGACTGGACTCCGACTTGAGCGCAAGCGATTGCGGCAGGCGCACAACATCCCCCCTAAATCCTGATGACAAGATTGATTGCGCATTCGGCGAGAGGAAAAAAGCGCACCGAAGCGCCACTTCGACGCCCGGAGACCCGGCGGCACAAAGGAGCGATGCATGGCTGAATCGAAGACCGATCCGAAGACCATTATGGAGTTCGTGAAGAAAAACGGAGTCAAGCTGCTCGACCTGCGTTTCACGGACCTGCCTGGATTGTGGCACCACGTTTCTTATCCGATTGACCAGTTGAGCGAGGCTTCATTCGAAGAGGGATTCGGCATGGACGGCTCGTCCATCCGCGGCTGGGCGGCGATTCACGAGAGCGACATGCTGCTCATTCCCGATCCCAACACCTACATGCTCGATCCCTTCACCGAAGCGCCCACGCTGGTGATGACCTGCGACGTCATTGATCCCGTGACCAAGCAGCGCTACGACCGCGATCCGCGCTATATCGCCCGCAAGGCGGAGATGTACCTGGCTTCCACGGGCGTGGCCGACACCGCCTACTTCGGAGCCGAGGCCGAGTTCTTCATCTTCGACAATGTACGCTTCGACCAGCGCGAGCAGCATGGCTTCTACTTCATTGACGCCGAAGAAGGCCGCTGGAACTCGGGCCGCACGGAAAACAACCTGGGGTACCGTCCGCGCTACAAAGAAGGATATTTCCCGGTACCTCCCACCGACCACTACCAGGACCTGCGCAGCGAGATGGTGATGACCATGCAGAACTGCGGGCTGGAGGTGGAGTGCCACCATCACGAAGTGGCGACCGGCGGGCAGACCGAGATTGACCTCAAATTCGACTCGCTGGTGCGCTCCGCCGACCACATGATGCTTTACAAGTACGTGGTCAAGAACGTAGCCAACCAGTACGGCAAGACCGTCACTTTCATGCCCAAGCCGATCTTCCAGGACAACGGCAGCGGCATGCACACCCACCAGTCGCTGTGGAAGGGCGGCAAGCCGCTGTTCGCGGGCGACGGCTACGCAGGCCTGTCGCAGCTGGCGTTGTGGTACATCGGCGGGCTGATCAAGCACGGGCCGGCCCTGTCGGCGATCATCGCGCCCACCACCAACTCCTACAAGCGCCTGGTGCCGGGCTTTGAGGCTCCGGTGAACCTGGCGTACTCGCGGCGCAACCGCTCAGCGGCCTGCCGTATCCCGATGTATTCGGCGTCGCCCAAGGCGAAGCGGGTGGAGTTCCGTCCGCCCGATCCGAGCTGCAACCCCTACATGGCGTTCGCAGCCATGATGATGGCCGGACTCGACGGGGTGGAGAACAAGATGGATCCCGGCCAGCCGCTCGACAAGGACATCTACGATCTGGGTCCGGAGGAGCTCGCGAAGGTTCCCTCCATGCCGGGTTCGCTCGAAGATGCCCTCGACTGCCTGGAAAAGGATCACGCCTTCCTGCTGAAGGGCGACGTGTTCACCGAAGAGCTGCTGAAAACCTATATCGACTACAAGCGCGAGAAGGAAGTGGACGCGGTGCGGCTGCGGCCGCATCCGTTTGAGTTCGCGTTGTACTACGACATCTAGCCGTAGCGCCGGCGTCCCGCCGGCCACTAGCGCTGGATGTAGCAGACTGGATGTGTCGCAGACCTGAGGCCCGGCGGAATGTCGGGCCTTTTTGTGCCCTTGACCGACTCATCGTCTCGCCAGCGCCGCCCGCGACTGCAGCACCTGCAGGATGTGTCCGCGGGTGACAATTCCCTCCAACTGCCCGTTGGACATCACCGGCAACTGGTTCACATCTTCGCTGGCCATCTTCTCGATGGCTTCCATGGCGCTGGTATCCGGAGCCACGGAGTGGACCTGGTCCAGCGGCCGCATGGCGTTGCGTACCTGCAGCACGGGCCAGCGGTCCCGCTCTACCTTCCCGACTTCGGTGGGGGTAATGAGCCCGATCACCCTGCTGTCTTCCATCACCAGGAAGCAGCGCCGTCCAGTGCGCAGCAATTCCTCATCCACAAAGTGCTGCAACAGGGTGTTACCGGCGACGTGCGGGCAATCGGTGGACATGAGGTCGCGCACGCGCAGGCCGCGCAACAGGGATTCGGCTTGCAGGTGAGTGCGGCTGGCAGTGGATGCCTGCAACAGGAACCAGCCGATGAAGGCCATCCAGAGTCCTCCGAACACGTCGCGTCCGAAGAAGTGCAGCAGTCCATACATGATGAACAACACGGCCACAATCTGGCCGACGGTGGTTGCGGCCCGGGTGGCGCGATCCGCGTTCTGGGTGATCCACCAGATGATCGCCCGCAGGACCCGTCCGCCGTCCAGCGGAAAGCCCGGAATCATGTTGAAGGCGCCGAGCAACAGGTTGATGTAGCCCAGCCAGACCAGGATGGCCACGCCCGGGGTTCCAGGCTCGGCACGCCATGTCCAGCCGGAGGCGAGGGCCAGTGTCAGCAGAACGATGCCAATGACCGCGCTGGCGATGGGCCCGGCAATGCCCATCCAGAACTCGGTCTTGGCGTCGGTGGCTTCTTTCTCGATCTGCGCCATGCCGCCGAGTAGAAAAAGCGTAATGCAGTGAATGGGCAGGCCGCGGGCTTTGGCCACCAGGGCATGCGACAGTTCGTGGGCAAACAATCCTGCGAAGAACAGGATGCCGGTGAGGACGGCCGCCGCCCAGATCACGTCGTCTCCCCAGCCGCGGTTCACCTCGTGAAAGTGATTGGCCAGGGAAAAAACGATCAGCAGCGCGATTACGAACCAGCTATAGTGAAGGCCCAGCTCTACGCCGAATACGCGGCCGAGTTTGATCGAGGCCCGCATCAGTCATCTCCAGCCAGGGTCGGCTCCATTCTACGCGAAGAGAAACATGCCTCGGCGTGCCATTGCTGATCTTAAGGTCGCAGGGCCGTGGCGTCGCCGGTTAGTTGCCGCGCCAAAACGGTCACGCCGGAGTACAATGCGCCGTCACGCGTGGCGCCGCAAAGCAGGCTGCAACGTCGCCATTACCCGGATTTCAGCGTGATTATGGCTCCATGTGCTCGATCAATGATTCTGGGAGAGATCATGAAACGACTGCTCTGGATGTGGATATACCTGGCCTTGGCGACAATAGCGCTGGGGCAGACAACCCCAGCTCCCGCAGTAGGACCCAAAGACCGGTTGTTTTTTCCCTCGGACACATTCTGGGGGTACGGGCAGTTCGAGATCGCGCCCCCGCACAACGAAATCGATCCTAACCTGTGCCGCGCGGATGCAGGAAACTTCGGCGGGAAGGACGCTCCCTGCAATGCTTTCGCGCGCTATATGATCTCCGGCTATGTCGAAGTGCGCCCCTTCGGGCGCACCCAGTTGCGCCGCCTGTTCTTCTTTGGCGAGCCACGTTTCCTGTTTGGGAAGAACGTACCCCAGAATCTGTACACCTGGTCCTTCGACGCAATGGGCTGGGAGCGGTCGTGGGGTTTCGGCGCTTACATCGGCAAGGGCTTTGAAATGCGGGTGACGCAACATTTCTTGTTCCAGCGTTTTGGCGCGCGGGACCGCAATCTGGGTCCGGCGGACCTCGGTCCGAACGGGCCCTGGGGCCGATACAACAGCATCGGGGTGCGGAAGTACTTTGGCCAGAGGAGGTATTAGTTCGGCGGAGTGTGCGCCCCACAAGCTTGGCCAAACCATGTGCCTTCTGCTACGTCTAAGACACCGGCGGGCGTGCTCCTACTCCTGCCATGTTGAACGGCGTTGAATTCCAGCATTCATCCGAGGTTTCCATGCGAACTAAGACGTTCTCGACTCTGTTGGGTCTAATGTTGCTTTGTGTGACCTTCGCGGTTGGCCAGGACTCCGGGCAAGCGGCCACGGAGTATTCTCCCGGACTCGATGTGAACTCGCTGGACCGGGGCGTCGATCCTTGCGTCGATTTCTACCAGTTTGCCTGCGGGAATTGGCTGAAGAGGAACCCGATTCCACCCGACCAGGCAAGTTGGGGTGTTGACTCAAAGCTGCAAGAGCAGAACCAGTTGGTTCTGCGGCAGATTCTCGATGATGCCGCTCGCCCCAACCCGGGGCGTACCGCGGTGCAGCAGAAGATCGGTGATTACTACGCCTCCTGCATGGATGAGTCAGCCATCGAGGCCGCGGGCACTCGGCCGATCCAAAGCGACCTGGAGGGGATTGCCAAACTGAAGTCGGTGCGCGATCTGGCGGGCTACCTGGCCAGTTATCACGCGCGGGATGTGTTCACGGTGTTGCCGACCTCGACACTCTTTTCCTTCACCGCGGACCAGGATTTTAAGGATTCCTCGCAGTTCATTCCCGAGGCCGATCAGGGTGGGCTGGGCCTCCCAGACCGCGATTACTACTTGAAGGAAGATGCCAAGTCGGCCGAGATTCGCAAGGCCTATCTGGCGCATGTGAGGAAGATGTTTGAACTGCTTGGCGATCAACCCGAGGCCGCGGATACGAACGCCCAAACGGTGATGAGGTTGGAAACCGCTCTGGCCAAGGCATCGCTCACCCGTGTGGAGCGCAGGGATCCCGCCAAGCTCTATCACAAGATGTCGCGGGCGGAGCTGCAGGCGCTGACCCCATCGTTCGACTGGAACGTTTATCTCGCGGGTGTTGGGCTGCCCAATGCCGAATCGCTGAATGTCGTGGTCCCCGGCTTCTTCAAGGCGCTGGAAGCGGAACTCAAAACGGAGCCGCTGGAGAACTGGAAAACCTACCTGCGCTGGCATCTGGCGCACTCCAATGCGCGCTATCTTCCGGCTGCCTTTGTGAATGTCGATTTCGAGTTCTCCGCCCGGACGCTGGCCGGACAAAAGGAGCTGCAGCCACGCTGGAAGCGGTGCGTTCGCTATGTAGATCGCGATCTCGGCGAAGCCCTTGGTCAGGCCTACGTCGAAAAAACATTCGGCCCCGAGGGAAAGCAGCGCACTCTGAAGATGGTCGAAGACATCGAGGCGGCCATGGAGCGCGACATCAAGCAATTGCCCTGGATGTCAGACGCCACCAAGCAACAGGCCCTGGAAAAGCTTCACCTGATTCGCAACAAGATTGGCTATCCCGACAAATGGCGCGACTACAGCTCGGTACGCATCATACGGGGAGATGCCCTGGGCAACGTGGAGCGCTCGGTGACCTTCCAGTTTCAGCGGCAACTGGGAAAGATCGGCAAACCCATCGATCATGGTGAGTGGCTCATTACCCCCGCGACCGTCAACGCCTACTACGATCCGCAGATGAACGACATCAATTTCCCCGCGGGTATTCTGCAGCCGCCCTTCTTTGACAAGAAGATGGATGACGCGGTGAATTATGGCGACGCCGGCGGCATCATTGGCCACGAACTCACCCACGGTTTCGACGACGAGGGCCGCCAGTTTGACGGCCACGGCAACCTGCGGGACTGGTGGACGCCGGGCGACGCCAAGGAGTTCGAAAAGCGCGCCACTTGCATCTCCGACCAGTACTCCCAGTACACCGTGGTGGATGACATCAAGATCAACGGGAAGCTCACGCTCGGCGAGGATGTGGCCGATCTGGGCGGCCTGATTCTTTCCTATATGGCGTGGCAGGAAGCAGAGAAGGGAAAGAAGCTAGAACCGATTGACGGCTTCACCCCGGAGCAGCGCTTCTTTATCGGCTACGGGCAGGGCTGGTGCAGCCATGAGACGCCGGAAGTAGCGCGCATGCGGGCCGCGACCAACCCGCACTCTCCGGAGAAATACCGCACCAATGGCGTAGTCTCGAACATGCCCCAGTTCCAGCAGGCCTTTGCCTGCAAGGCGGGTCAGCCCATGGTGCGCGAAAACCAGTGCCGGGTGTGGTGATGATAGGGCTCCCGGCTCTAGCGGAGCCGGAGCGGCACATGGTTACCGCGGGGCCATGCTATGCTGAAAATTCGAGCCCAGCGCCTTGTCTCAAACCAGACCGCCAACCAATTCCCGGCAGCCGCTGGACGTTGCTGCGGCGGTGGCCAACATCCCGTTCCGAGACCGGGAAGGCGCCAAACGGGCCTTGGCCCGCGCCATGGAGCGGGTCTCGCCAGCGCTGGCGGGGGCGCTACCCGCTCTCCTGGCGGAGACTCCCGATCCCGATTCTGCCCTGATTTTGTTGGATCGCCTGGTGAGCGAATCCTCCACGGAGATCGTTCGCCTGCTCGACCGTCACAACTTCCTGGCGCATTACGCCATTGTGGTTTTCGGTCACAGCCGTTTTCTCGGGGAAACCCTGATCCAGAATCTCGACCTGCTGCAGTCCTTCCTGCGGGAGAAGAATCTGGACCGCAGTTTCTCGCGCGAAGAGTTCCAAGAGAGCCTGGCACGCTTCCGCTCGCGCTCCTTCGAGACGGATGTTTCGCTGTTGCTGGCGCGTTTCAAGCGGCGAGAATACGTCCGCATCATGCTGCGCGACGTGCTGAAGATTGCCCCGCTGGCCGAGACCACGGCGGAGATCTCCGCCCTGGCCGACGTGCTGATTGAAGAAGCAGTCCGCGAAGCCGACCGGCAGCTCCAGCGGCGCTTCGGCACGCCCCAGCATCTCGACCTGGAAGGCCGTCTCGTGGGCACGCCGTTCGCGGTCTTGTCCCTGGGCAAGCTGGGCGGCAACGAGCTGAACTACAGCTCCGACGTGGACCTGATGTACATCTTCGGCAGCGGGCAGGAGGCGCCGGATGCGCCGCTTTCCAACCGCGAGTACTTCATCCGCCTGGCGCAACAGGTCACAGAGATTCTTTCGCGCATGACCCGCGAAGGGGCGGTGTTCCGCATTGATATGCGCCTGCGCCCGCAAGGGAGCGAGGGTGAGCTGGCCATCAGCCTGGAGCATGCCCTGCGCTACTACGCTACCAGCGCTCACGACTGGGAGCGGCAGGCGCTGATTAAGGTGCGGCACTCGGCAGGAGACCCTGGGCTGGCGCGGGAGTTCATCCGCGCAGTGCAGCCGCACGTGTATACCGAGCAGGTCAACTTCGCGGCCATTGAGACCGCGCTCGAGGCGCGCGAGCGGATGCAGACCCGGCGCTACTTTCGAATGGTCCTGGAGCATCCCGACCGGAGCATCGACGTGAAACTGGATCGCGGGGGCATCCGCGACATTGAGTTCCTGGTGCAATGTCTGCAACGCGTGTACGGGGGCGCCGAGCCGTGGTTGCGCTCCGGCGGCACCCTGTTCTCCCTGCATAAGCTGCATGACAAGCGGCACATTAGCGGCCACGAATTTCACGAATTGACCAGCGCCTACGAATTTCTTCGCCATCTGGAGCACCGCCTGCAGTTGCGCCAAGGGCAGCAAACGCATCGCTTGCCGGCGGACGCCGACGAGCTTCAGGTGCTGCAGCGCGCCATGGAGGGCCATGCAACGAACCAGCCTCGCGGCGATCTGGCAACGGTGGTTCGCTGGCGCATGGCTTCGGTCGCGGAGATCTATCACCGTATCATCCATCACCAGCAGACGCGCCGGCATCATGAAGGTCCGGATGCGGAGTTCCAGCTGCGCGAAAGTCTGGAAGCGGGAACCGCCGAGCAATCCAACCAGCAGATCCTCGAACGGCTGGCGGCGGATGCGCCGTTCCTGTTTGAGATCGCCGACACTCCTGACCTTAGTCCGCAGGCCCGCAAGAACCTGTTTCGCTTTTTCAGCGCGGCCCTTACCAGTTCTGAACGCTACGCGGCGCTGGTGCGGTATCCGCAAGCCGTTCGCCGGGCGCTGGCGCTGTTCGAGGCCAGCGACTATCTCACCGACATTCTGATCCGGCATCCGGAGGAGATCGCGACCCTGGCCGAGTTGGGCGAAGCGCGGGCCCGGGCCGGCAGCGGCTACCTGTTTGCCGACACGCCGGCGCGAGGCGCAGCGCTGGGGGATTCGGTCTTTGCCTACCTCGCGAGCGCTCCGCTTCTCTACGGGGAGAAGCTGGCGTTGTTGCGGCAGCACTATCGCCATCGCATCTTTGCCTCTGGCGCGCGGGACATTACCGAGTCGCGCGATGTGTACGAGTCGCTGGCGGTGACCACAGCGGCGGCGGAAGATGCGATCATAGCCGCGCTCGGCATCGCCGGAGACGCAAGCGGTCTGGCGGTGATGGCTTTGGGCCGGTTGGGCAGCGGCGAGTTCGACGTGCTCTCCGATGCCGACGTGCTGTTCGTGTGCGAGGAGGATCTCGACCGCCGTCCCTTGAGCAAAATGGCGGAGCAATTCGTGCAGGCGCTCGCCGCTTACACGCGCGATGGCACGGTCTTTCCCGTGGACGCGCGTTTGCGGCCGCGTGGCGGCGAGGGCGAACTGCTGGTGAGTCCGGCGCAGCTGGAGGGGTATTTTGCCGGCGAGGCGCAGCCCTGGGAGGCGCTGATGTACACCAAGTTGCGCTTTGTGGCAGGCGCGCGAAAGCTGGCCGCGCGCGCGCTCCAGGCCACAAGCATTCTGTTCCAGCGCTTTGCTGCCGATCCTGGCTTTCTGTCCGCGGTGCGCGAGATGCGCGCCAAGCTGGAAACCGCCGAGGCCGGCGAGAAGAGCTTCAAGAGTTCCCCGGGCGCGGTCTACGACATTGACTTCCTGGCGAGCTATCTCCTGGTCCGGCATGCGGTGCCCAACAAGCAAGGCAGCCTGCGGGACCGGCTCTGGCGCTGCAGCGCTGCCGGTCTGTTGAACAAGTCTGATGCCGCAGCCCTGGACCATGCTGCCGAACTGCTGCGCACGGTGGAACACGTGGTGCGCTTGGTGGAAGGGCGAGCGCGCAAGTGGCTGCCGGGGACGGAACACGCGCGCCTGGTCACAGAACACCTGACCTCGAGCATCCTGCGGCGGGACTTCCCCCAGGGGCTGGAATCTGCGCTGACCCAAGCCTGCGCCGGGGTGCGGCAAATCTACGGGAAAATGCTGGCCGAAGCCAACGGGAGTTGCGGTTAACGGCCTCGGTTCCTACGTCACAACCCATTGTGATCTTCGTCATATTTCCGTGGTCATCCCCCCGCCGTATAATTGTTGTCGTAATCCCACATAACTTCGGAGGTGAGTGATGGCGGCTTCATACAATGGTGTGCCGGTGCCCAGGGACGGCGCCCGGATCACATACAGCGAGGGGCGCTACCAGGTGCCCGACAACCCGATCATTCCTTTCATCGAAGGGGATGGCACGGGCCGTGACATCTGGAAGGCATCGGTGCGCGTGTTTGACGCTGCGGTGGAGAAGGCCTACAAGGGCAAACGCCATGTGGCCTGGTACGAGATCTTCGCCGGGGAGAAGGCGATGGCGAAGTTCAACACCTGGCTGCCGGACGACAGCGTCAACGCCATCCGGGAATTTCGCGTGGCCATCAAGGGGCCGCTGACGACCCCCGTCGGCGGCGGCATCCGCTCGCTGAACGTCGCGCTGCGCCAGATCCTCGACCTCTATGCCTGCGTTCGCCCGGTGAAGTACTACAAGGGCACGCCGTCGCCGGTCAAGCACCCCGAGCGCATGAACGTGGTCATCTACCGCGAGAACACCGAGGATGTTTACGCCGGCATCGAGTGGGAGCAGGGCACGCCCGAAGTCGCCAAGCTGATCGACTTCCTGAACAAAGAAATGCTGAAGGGCGGGAAGAAGCAGATTCGGCTGGATTCCGGCATCGGCATCAAGCCCATCTCCGTGACCGGTACCAAGCGTCTGGTGCGCATGGCGATCAAGTTCGCGCTGGCGAACGGCAAGAAATCGGTCACGCTGGTGCACAAAGGAAACATTCAGAAATTCACCGAAGGCGCCTTCCGCAAGTGGGGCTATGAGCTGGCCACCGAGGAGTTCCGCGACCAGGTGGTCACCGAGCGCGAGAGCTGGATTCTCGACAACAAAGACAAGAACCCGAACCTTACCATCGAGCAGAACGCGAACCTGGTCGAACCGGGATTGGAATTTGCCACCGACGAGTTCCAGCAGTCGGTTTACAAGGAAGTGAAGGATGTGCTGGACAAGATCTACGCCACGCACGGCAAGGGCGCGTGGAAGAAGAAGCTGATGATCAATGACCGCATCGCCGATTCCATTTTCCAGCAGGTGGTGACGCGCGCCGATGAGTACTCGGTGCTGGCCACGCCCAACCTGAACGGGGATTACATCTCGGACGCCTGCGCGGCACAGATTGGCGGGCTGGGAATCGCGCCGGGAGCCAACATCGGCGACGGCTATGCCTGCTTCGAAGCCACGCATGGCACGGCGCCCAAGTACGCGGACAAAGATGTCATCAATCCCGGCTCGGTGATTCTCTCCGGCGTGATGATGTTCCGTTTCCTGGGATGGAACGAGGCGGCCGATCTGATCGAGCAAGGGCTGGAGCGCACCATCGAGCAGAAGAAGGTCACCTACGACTTCGAGCGCCTGATGGAAGGCGCTACCAAGGTCAAGACCAGCGAGTTCGGCAGCTACATCATCGAAAACATGACCGCGCCGGAACTGGCCACGGTGTAAGGAAGAGCCGCCAGGTTCGGAGATCCGTAACCGCAAGGGACGCCAGGGCAGCGCTAAGGTCGCAAAGACAATCTTTGCGCACTTTGCGGGTCCTTTGCGTCCTTTGCGGTTGGCTTTTTGCCACGGTAGCGACTCCCGGCGGGTTTAGAATTGCAGGTTTTGCAGCGCCGTTGAAGAAAGGACATTCATGCGCAATAAGGTAAGCATTGTTGGTTCGGGGAACGTGGGAGCCACGGTGGCTCACTGGATGGCGTCCAAAGAATTGGGGGACATCGTCCTGATCGACATCATCGAGGGCGTTCCCCAAGGCAAGGGCCTTGACCTGCTCGAGGCCATGCCCATCGAGAAGCGTGACTCGCACGTGCTGGGCACCCAGGATTATGCCGATACGGCCAACTCCGACATTGTGGTAATCACAGCCGGGGTTCCCCGCAAGCCCGGCATGAGCCGCGACGACCTGCTCAATATCAATCACAAGATCATGAAAGATGTGGTGGGCAAGGTAGTGCAACACTCGCCCCACAGTATTCTGATCGTCGTGTCGAACCCGCTGGATGCGATGGCGCAGGCGGCCTACAAGATGAGCGGATTCCCCCGCCACCGCGTGGTGGGCATGGCGGGCGTGCTCGATTCCTCGCGCTTCCGCACCTTTATCGCAGAAGAACTGAAGGTCAGCGTGGAGAACGTGACCGCGTTTGTTCTGGGCGGACACGGCGACACCATGGTTCCCCTGCCCCGCTACTCCACCGTAGCCGGCATTCCGATTACGGAACTGATGGACGGGGCGACCATCGAGCGCCTGGTGCAGCGCACGCGTGACGGCGGCGCCGAGATCGTGAAGTATCTCAAGAGCGGGAGCGCGTACTATGCCCCGTCGGCAGCCGTAACCGAGATGGTCGAAGCTATCCTCAAAGACAAAAAGAAGATTCTCCCTTGCGCCGCCTATCTCGAAGGCGAGTATGGAATCAAGGGATTGTTTGTGGGGGTGCCGGTGAAGTTGGGCGCGAAGGGGATCGAGCAGATCATCGAAATCAAGCTCACCCACGAAGAACAGGCGGCGCTGAATCGGAGCGCGGAGGCGGTGAAGGAGTTGGTAACAGTGATTGGAGTGTGAAGGAGTGGCGTGCACTGCGCCTTTGATACCACCGACAACACCAGGGACGCGAACGTTGGTCGGAGATTGACCATAGTCATTGACCATGGTATAAAGTTGCTATGAAGGAGATCGCCATTTCCGAGTTCAAGGCGAAGTGCCTGGGCATTCTGGAAGAGGTTCGCAAGACACGCAAACCGATTAGGGTTACGCGGTTCGGTCGCCCTGTGGCCGAAGTAATCCCTCCTGCCCCTGAGCAGCGCCCCAAGAGTTGGCTGGGATGCATGGCCGGAACCATACAGATTCTCGGAGACATTGTCGGTCCTACGGGGAGCCTCGACGACTGGGAAGCGTGGCGAGAGTGAAATTACTCCTGGATACTCACATTTGGCTTTGGAGTATCGCTGAGCCGCACCGCCTCTCGCGGCGCGTGGCTAAGGAATTGGACGATCGTGAGAACCAACTTTGGCTGTCGCCCATCAGCATCTGGGAAGCGCTCCTGCTCTGTCAAAAGGGGCGAATCAGAACTTCCGGTGTTTTTGCGACCTGGCTCGCCGATGCGTTGAGTATGATTCCGCTGACCGAAGCCCCCCTGACCTTTGATGTTGCACGCGCGCTGCCGACAGTGACTTTGCCGCACTCTGATCCCGCAGACTTGTTTCTCGTGGCATCAGCCAAGGTTTTCGATTTAACCCTGGTGACCGCCGACCGCAACCTGATCCGTGCACACGGAATTCAGGTTCTTGCGAACGCTTGATCCCTACCCCCGCTCAATCATCACCGACTGCAGCACCACGTCCTTGTTCGGCCGGTCCTGCCGGTTGCGCGGTACTGCGGTGATCTTGTCCACCACGTCCTGGCCTTCGACAACTTCTCCGAAGATGGTGTGATTGCCGGTCAGCCAGGTGGTGGGCGCTACGGTAATGAAAAATTGCGAGCCATTGGTGTTGGGGCCGGCGTTAGCCATGGCGAGCTTGCCCGGCTTGTCGAACTTGTGGGGTGAGCCCTTGGTTTCATCCTCGAACTGGTAGCCGGGGCCGCCCATGCCGTTGCCTGCCGGGTCGCCGCCCTGAATCATGAAATTGGGAATGACCCGGTGGAAGATGGTGCCGTCGTAGAGGCGATCTTTGCTCTTCTTGCGGCTGACCGGATGAGTCCACTCGCGCTTGCCTTCAGCCAGATCGGTGAAGTTCTGCACAGTCTTCGGCGCATCCTTTTCGAACAGGCGACAGACGATGGTGCCTTCGGAGGTGTTAAAAGTTGCGTACATGCCGGGTTGACGGGGCATAGGAGAATCCTTTCAAAGTTGGTGACCCGGGCCGAGAAGCCCTACGACAGAGAGGCGCGGTTCTATTTGGCCGCCGCCTTCTCAATCGTGATGTGATTGATCTTGACCGGCTTGTAGGGGCGATCGTTGGAATCGCGCCCCATGCGCGCGATCTGCTTCACCAGGTTCACACTGGCGCTGTCACACTGACCGAAGATCGTGTATCCGCCATTCAGGCTGGGATAGGGGACCTCAGTAATGAAAAACTGCGAGCCGTTAGTATCCGGCCCGGCGTTGGCATAAGCGAGCCGTCCCGGGCGATCGAATTTCAAGTCCGGCGAGGTCTCGTTCTTAAAAGCATAGCCAGGATCACCGCTGCCATTGCCTGCCGGATCGCCACCCTGAATCATGAAGTTCGGGATGACGCGGTGAAAGATCGTGCCGTCGTACAGCGGCACGCCGTGCTTCTTGGCATGCGTAACGGGGTTGGTCCAATCCTTGGTGCCTTCGGCCAGGCCGATGAAGTTGGCGACGCCGATCGGCGCCTTATCCGGGAACAGCTTGCAGGTCATCTTGCCGGCGGTGGTGTCAATGATGGCGGTCTGCGACCACAGCGGGAGGGAAAACAGGCACAGCAACGCAATCACGGCGAATCTGCGCATGAGCAGCTCCTTGAGTTTTCAATATGCGATAGCAAATTGTACGACAAAGCGCGGTTCAGCGGGTGGCCGGGGCACGCCCGGAGGCCTGCATTTCCCGGCTGACCCGCTCCACTTCGCGAAACACACGGAGCGTGTTTCCGCCGAGGATTTTGCGGATATCGTCGGCGCTGTAGCCACGATCCAGCAGGGCTTGGGTGATTTTCGGTAGATCAGCGGCGGAATCGATACCCTGCGGGGTCGCGCCGCTTACGCCATCAAAGTCTGAACCCAGCCCGACGTGGTCCACGCCTGCGACCTTGGCAATGTGGTCAATGTGGTCAATGAGCGACTTCAGGGGCGGCCGAGGGATTTTGGCGGCCCATTCCCGCTCGATGCGGTCCACCTCGATGTAGCTCGGCTGGCGGCCCGCGGCTTTTTGTTGCTCGAGGTATGTCTTGACGGCGGCATCTACCTCTTTTCTCTGGGCTTGTGCCGCCTTCCAGTAGTTCTCGTCATCGAAGCCGCTGAAAAAATTCACCTGCACTACACCGCCATTCTTGGCCATCGCCCGCAACATGTCATCGGTCATGTTGCGCGGGGCATCGGTGAGCGCGCGGGCGGACGAATGAGAGGCAATGATGGGCGCCTTGGTCGTGGCAATCGTGTCCCAGAAGGTCTTGTCGGCCACGTGGGAGATGTCCACCATCATGCCCAGCCGGTTCATTTCCAGCACCACCTGCTTGCCGAAGTCGGTGAGACCGTTATGGTGCTCGACTTTGGGATCGTCGATATCGCCGGAGGAGTCGGCGAACTCGTTGGTATTCGACCAGCTGAGAGTCATGTAGCGTACCCCCAGGCGGTAGTAGGCCCGCAGCAGGTGAATGTCGTTCTCGATGGAGTGTCCGCCCTCGATGCCCATGAGCGCCGCCAGCTTGTTCTGCTTGTGGGCACGCTCGATGTCGGCGACGCTAAAGGCCATCATCATGCGATCAGGATGGCGGGCGGCCTGCTGGTAAACGGAGTCAATGAGATCGAAGGTATGGCGGGCGTAGTGCTCGGGAGGGATCGTTCCCGGATCCACCCAGATGGAGAAAAACTCCGCCCCGAGATTGCCAGCACGGGCCTTGTCGAGGCTGATATGGCCGACATCTTTGGGGTCGGTGCTGCCGATGTCGAAGCCTTCGTCCAGAAAGCGTTGCGGGGTGTCCGCGTGAGTGTCTACCACGATTGCGGAATCGTGAATCGCATGGGCCCGGGGAGACACGGTAGGACTGTCTTGCGCGAAGCTGAGAAACGATGCGAGAGCGACCAACGCGGACAGACTGAGTCGGGAACGGTGTGTAGTCATGGGTTAAACGTGGAAGTAAGGCAAGCATTGTATCCTACCGGAGGAACCGCATTGCATTCCAGAATCTGCCATCCAGGGAGCCGCCAGTGAAGCTTGAAACCATCGCAGTGCACGCCGGAGGGGAGGTCGACTCCTCGACGGGAGCGGTTGCGCCTCCAATCACTCTGTCCACCACGTTTGAGCACGGGCCCGCGTGTGAGCCGATCCATGCCGGGTATCTGTATATCCGCGAGAGCAATCCCACGCAAACCCGGCTGGAGACAGCGCTGGCTGAACTTGAAGGAGGGGACTTTGCCTTGGTCTTCGCCAGTGGGATGGCGGCGGGCGCCACTCTGATCCAGGTGCTCGGATCGAAGCCACACGTTGTTTTTCCGGACGACATCTATGTGGATTTCCGTAACATGGCGCATTATCTGCTGCCGCAGTGGGAGTGGAGTGTACCTTCGTGAACATGCAGGACAGCGCCGTCGTGACTGCTGCTTTACGACCGAACACCGGACTGGTATGGCTCGAGTCGCCTTCGAACCCGCTGATGAAAGTTGTTGATATCGCGGAAGTGGCGAGAAAGGCCCACGCTGCCGGCGCCATGGTACTGGTCGATAACACGTTTTGCACCCCCGTGCTGCAGCGGCCGCTGGATCTGGGCGCCGACATCGTCCTGCACTCCACCACCAAGTATTTCGGCGGACACAGCGACGTACAGAGCGGGGCGCTGATCCTTCGAAAACACCACGAGCTGCATGAAGAATTGGACCGGACGCGGCGCATCATGGGGGCGGTCGCTTCGCCGTTCAATTCGTGGCTTGTGCTGCGGGGAATTCGCTCATTGCCGTGCAGAATGGAACGGCACTCCGCCAATGGCTTGGCCCTGGCCAACGCGCTCGCCGCTAATCCTGCGATCAGGGATGTTTATTACCCAGGATTGACCTCGCATGCGGGGCACGCCATCGCCAAACGGCAGATGAAGAGTTTTGGGGGGATGATGTCGATCCGTATGAAGGGCGGGCGAGACGCGGCCCTGCAAGCCGCCTCCAGGGTCAAGCTCTTCCTGAATGCCACCAGCCTGGGAGGAGTGGAGAGCTTGATCGAGCATCGGGCCTCGAGCGAAGGCCCGGGATCAACGACACCCGACGACCTGTTGCGGCTTTCCGTCGGGCTGGAACACCCCGACGATCTGATCGCGGACCTGATGCAGGCCCTGGGCTAAGAAATTTAGAGGCGGGGTCTGCCCACCAGAAGGGCATCGAGCGTTTGCCGGTCAAGCCGGGTCGGCCATTCACCAGAAATTTACCGCGTTGTAACCCTGCTGTAACACTTAACAGTTACAAAACGGGGTCGGAATCCATACAAGGAGGAACCTCGAGTGATCCGTCGAATTGCGCTTTTGTGTCTGGCTCTAGCCTTACCCGCTGTGGCGCAGACCACGTTGAACGCAGCGGGCGCGACTTTCCCTTATCCCATTTACTCGAAATGGTTTAGCGAGTACCACAAGGCTCGCCCGGACGTGGAGATCAATTACCAGTCGATCGGCAGCGGCGGCGGCATCAATCAGCTGAAGGCAGGCACCGTGGATTTCGGCGCCAGCGATATGCCTCTCAAAGACGACATGGTGAAGCAAATCCCCGTACCCTTCGTGCAATTGCCAACCGTGCTGGGCTCGGTGGTGCCCTCGTACAACATCCCTGGGGTGACGGCAGAATTGAAGTTTACGCCGCAAGCCCTCGCCGGAGTCTATCTTGGCAAGATCACCAAGTGGAATGACCCGGCCATCGCCAAGGCCAACCCCGGCGTGAAGCTTCCCGACACGACCATCGTGGTTATTCATCGTTCCGATGGTAGCGGTACCACGTTCGTATGGACCGATTACCTTTCCAAGGTGAGTTCGGATTGGCAATCAACCGTAGGCAGCAACACTTCCGTCAAGTGGCCGGTTGGGCTCGGCGGCAAGGGCAATGAAGGCGTGTCGGGGTTGGTCCGCCAGACCGAAGGCGCACTCGGCTACGTGGAGCTGATCTACGCCCTGCAGAACAACATTCCGTTTGGCGTGGTGCAGAACGCGGCGGGGAACTTCGTGAAGGCCAGCCTCCAATCCACCACCGCGGCGGCGGCGGCGGCGAAGTTCTCGCCGGGTGATTTCCGCGTTTCCATTACCAATGCCCCTGGGAAGGACGCCTACCCTATCGCCAGCTTCACCTATCTCCTGGTTCCCACGCAGTGGAAGGATGCAGGCAAGGGAAAGATCATGGTGGACTTCCTCCAGTGGATGCTCAAATCCGGCCAGCCCATGGTCGAAAGCCTGGATTATGCTCAGTTGCCGCAGAATTTAGTTGCGATGGAAATGGCGGCGATTGAAAAGATCCACTAACCGCTCAGCGGGCAGCAAGACCCAGACCGGAACGGGCGCCAAGCCTCAGCGCGGCGCCCGTTTTGCTTTGGTGCGCCCGGCAGGGCGCACTCACTTGGAGGTGAAAGTCCTCTACACACCCGGCAAGGGGAAGTGTTAGCCGAACGGCAACGGTGTTC
>Ga0335070_10000618_pt1 | contig 40018 bp, 44 predicted proteins | sample Lox_Sample_13_FD_206722 | JGI IMG/M metagenome (GOLD analysis project Ga0335070, IMG submission 206722) | Soil microbial communities from Loxahatchee National Wildlife Refuge, Florida, United States - Lox_Sample_1.3 | ecosystem: Environmental > Terrestrial > Soil > Wetlands | place: USA... | reverse complement strand
CTCCTTATGTGTGCGGATTTAGCGTCTGGATTCTTCTTCTCAGAAATTACGTCCCTAAAAGTATACACTAATCCAACAATTCAGCTCTATATTCAGCGCTATCATGCCTTATAATTTTTCCCTTTTCAAAAGCCTAAACGTTTCCTCATATATAGTCTTGCGAGGTCCAATGGCGACAACTTCAATAATCCCCTTGTCCTTTACAATTTTATAAATCACTCTGAATTTCCCGACTTTAAAACTTAGCAGTCCCTCAAGCTCATCCTTCAATACCTTGCCTGACAGGGGGTCATTTAAAACAGTTTGTAATGCGGCCTTAACCTTTCGTTTTAGATCCGGGTGAAGGGTACGGAGCAAGTCCGCTGTCTCATCAGGAATTTTCAGTCTGCGGACGCTCATTTATCTGAACAATTCCTCAAGTGTATAGAGTTTTGTCCTGCCTTTCTTCAAGGCCGCTAAGCCTTTTTTAATCTCATCCATAAATGCAGAGTCAGAGCGAATCGCAACAGTCTCCTTCCACCCCTCAAACTCATCAGGGCTTATCAGGACTGCGGCAGGTGAGCCGTTTTTCGTTATAATGACCTCCTCATCAGTTTTGTGAACCGAATCCACCAGGCTGCTCAACTTCATCTTTGCCTCGGAAAGCGATAATGTTTTCATATTTTAACCTCCTTTCTGGTCAACCATAATTAAGACTAATATAACAGAAACAGGCAGCTCGTATCAATAGCCTTATTGTAATTTGTCAACAGCAATATCCAATCCCTCCACGTACCCACTTTAAGAGAAAGGGAAAAAGATATCTCATCGAAGCCCTCCAACTCGCAAACGGCGTAAAGACAGGGGCAGCGGGAGAGGAACTCGCTACAAAGGCAGATATGCGGAACAATCATTGTTCGGAAGGTTCGAGACCTGACCGCATTTCCTTTCACACACATGGGCCATTGAAGAAATGGGATGTGCCCTCAATTATTTAACGTGTTCTTCATATGCGTTCTTTTTCATGCTTCACTTGTCTTTTTTCAGATTCCACCGGTAGGTACAGAATCATGCTGCGCGGATAGCCTTGGAAAGTACTTCGGTTGCCCACTGGTTGAGGCTCTTGCCGGCTACCTCAGCCTCCACAAGAGCACCGGCATGAACTTCCGGCGGCACCCTGAGCAGCAGTTTCCCCGACACCGCTTTCTGCGGCTTCTTGCCGGTCTTGGCACACGCAGACAGATAATCGTCAACAGCTTCACGAAAAGCTGCCCTCAGTTCGTTGACCGATTCTCCGTGAAAACCGACAATATCCAATATGCCGGCTATATGTCCCACAAAACAGCCGTCTTCCTCGCTGTACTGAATCACTGCAGAATATCCTTTGTGTGTCATTGTCTTCATGGCTTCACTCCTGCCCGCTCAAGAAATCGGCGCGCATCGCGCACCTGATACGGTTTAGCCTCCTTTTGCGGGTGCGGCCGATGGAACGTTGCGATAACCCCTTTCAGTTCAAAGCGCACCCGGGATCCCCTCCCCTCTATCACTTTTACTCCCACAGCCCTGAAGAGCGACTCAATGCTGCTCCACGCAAGTGTGGCCGGCACCGGCTCAGAAAACAGCAGCGAGAGGGTCTTCCTCTGAGAGCTGTTCATGTTTGAATGATAGCATAAAGTGATAGCAGATGCAAGGGAGATGCGTTCATCACCGACCGGGCAAGGGTTAACGTTTCGGTTAACATTTTTCCGCCTTTCCGCAGCCACAAGTTTCCTGATTGCCATTGGGCAGCGGGAGAGGAACTCGTTACAAAGACATATATGCGAAACAATCATTGTTCGGAAGATTCAAGACCTGACCTCGTTTCCTCATATAAACATCAGAGATTAAGAAAATGGGATGTGTCCCTACCTAGTATACGCTCACTTGACAGATGATATCGAATAATGATACTATTGTAGCGTGATAGTATCATTCAGGGACGAAGAAACGGAACTGATATGGCGTGGCAGCTTCTCAAAAAAAATTAAGCTGCCTACAGGTCTCCATAACCTGGCGAGACGAAAGCTGAGGATGATTGCAGCTGCCACTGCGCTGGAAACCCTGAGAATCCCGCCTCATAACAGGCTTGAACGTTTAAAAGGGGACAGAGAAGGGCAGTGGAGTATTCGTATCAATGACCAATGGCGCATTTGCTTTCAATTGAAAAACGGAAGCGCCCATGACGTGGATATAACCGACTATCATTAAGAGGAGGTGATAACACAATGAAGCATTTAAAGAACATTCATCCTGGTGAAGTGCTTCAGGAGGAGTTTCTTGCTCCGATGGGAATATCGGTGTACCGGCTCGCCAAAGAAACAGGGCTCTCTCAGACACGCCTCGGACAGATCATCAGAGGCGAACGGAACATCACGGCTGAGACTGCGATCAAGATTGGCCGCTTTCTGAGTACCGGCCCCGAGTTTTGGATGAACCTTCAGGCGCTGTATGATATCGAGGAAGCCGAGAGAACGCATGGCAGGGAGGTTCAGGCAATCCATCCGTATTCTTCAGCAGGTGCGGCGGCACGCTGATTCCTAGCAAGCCCAAGAAACCTGAAGTAAGGATAGCCTGAGCGACCCTATCTCAGTTATAATTCAGGAAAAGGGAGGTGAAGGTATGGTGAAAAAAGAATTTACCGTAATCATCGAACAGGACGAGCAGGGATTTTTTATTGCAGAAGTTCCTGAACTGACAGGCTGCCATACACAGGCAAAATCTCTTGACGCGCTTCTGGAGCGGACTAAAGAGGCCATTCAACTATGTCTTGAAGTGCACGGCAGAAAATCTCCAAAGACCCATCTTGTTGGAGTTCAGAAAGTAGCGGTATGACTCAATACCCCTCCCTTACCGGAAAGCAGTTGATCGCCCTGTTGAAAAAGAAAGGCTTTCTTTCCATCAGACAGAAGGGCAGCCATGTGTTCATGCAGCATCCTGACGGCAGGGCAACAGTAGTGCCGGTACACTCAGGTGAAACTATCGGTCCGGGACTGCTTTCAAAGATCCTGAAAGATGTTGAGATGACAAAAGATGAGTTGATAAAGGTCCGATAAAACAAGGAAACCCCACCCGCCACCCCGCAGCCACACGTTTCCTGATGGACATTGGACAGCGGGAGAGGAACTCGTTACAAAGGCAGATATACGGAACAATCATTGTTCGGAAGATTAAAGACCTGACCGCGTTTGCTTCTCAACACATGAACCATTAAGAAAATGGAATGCGTTCATACTTATGTTCAAAGTAGCCTGTCCCCGTTTATGTTCTCTTAATTCAAAAAATTGGATCTGTCCCTGATTGTTCCCCGGGAGATGTGCCCCCTGGACGGCTTATAGCCTTTCGCTTACGGCCAAGAGCTAATCGCTTATAGCTCTTGAGTGGCGGTGGCTGGAGGTGCGGGAGAAGATAAGTTTAAGAGTCGTGGTCGTCATCTCTTGTTATATTTCGTCGCGTTACCTTTTGCCAATTCCACTGGATATTTCTTTTCATTCACTTTGATCTTTTCCTCAACCGCCTTTTCAATGTCGACGCCGAGTTTGTCGCTGAGCCGGACAAGATAGATGAAAACGTCTGCTATCTCCTCTCTCACAAGGGCCATCTCTTTATCGTCCCTAACTATCTCCATCGACTGCTCCTCGGTGAGCCACTGAAAGATTTCGAGGAGTTCTGCCGCCTCAGCAGCTAACCCCATCGAAAGGTTCTTTGGACTGTGGAATTGATCCCAGTTCCGGATCTCGGCGAATTTTGCGAGGCGTTTGCGAATTTCAGAAAGATTCATACAATCCCTCACGGTGTGAAGATTTTGGTATTATGCCAGTCAATGTATTCTTTTGATGGGCGATATGATAGATTGGTAGGCAAACTGACGAGCGGCCGTCCCTGCAACGCGTAGTAATTACGACCGTTTTCATATTCTTCTTTAATACGCTTGCTCACCTCAATACGAAAGTCCGAAGTAACGGTAACGTACCCGAGATCAAAAAGCTTGTGAAGATCAGACCTCAGCAACAATCCATTATTCACATTGTGCGGCCCGGAAAGAGCGTAGGGTTTGATGTGCGCCGATTCTAATACTGGCAGTGTCCTCTCTCCGGTCATCGCGCATCGCCGACCGTAAGCGTCAGTAACGAGTACACGAAATGTTCCCTGCCCCAAACGAGCCTTAGCGATATACTCGGCACCATATCGCGGGCCCTCTTCAGCAATAACACAAGTCGATTCGCTAATGACTTGGTAACGAGTGAGGCGTTCCTGTACCTTGGCAAATAGTGACTCTCCTATACGATTTTCAGTGTAGTATCTCCTCCCCTGGACAATATTAGGCGCCCAATCTTCAGGCACGGGGATCCATTCTTCTCGCCTAAGGAAGAAAGGTTGAGCGAGGATAATGCAGCCAATAGTAGGGTCAGGTTCTGCGCGACCATCAGCATGCCTTAAGCTCAATATCTTATTACGCAAAGCGGTTAAATCTTCAGTTCCATTCTTAAGCCCAAATGCTTCCCATGCCAGTGAGACGGGCAGAAGCGAATGTTTGATAAAGAAGCCGCCGCCCGCAATTGCGTTGTCTGGTGCCCGCAATTTAAAGAGAAACACTTCTCCCGGAGTTAAAGCCCGGAAAACGGTTGTTCCTCCCGGCTGCCAGAAGTTAACCTCGTCAGGCTGCAGGCGTGAGAGAAAATTGTACCAGTTGTTGTCAGTAACACCTACCCAAAACTTCAACAGCCCATCTCCATACGCGTAGTTTCAAAGCCACAGTCCTACACATCATCCACCTCTGCGATTATCCTCAAACATATTGACAGGCATCGGGTGGCTTAGTTGCCATATCATCTTGATCGGCCGCTCGCTCTCGTAACTCACTCGCCCCACGGGCCCAAGATAGGTAAACGGCACTGTGACACCGTTACGCTTTTTCTGGTCACGGGCAAAAACCAGAATCGTATAACCGCGCTCCTTATGATGAATGAGATTCTGTCCGGTCGCGGAGTGTTGTGAAGTTGTCGATTGTGACTCCCAATGCAGCAGCTCCCTGCTGATCGGATAATCTGCATACATGGTACTTGGCGAAAACTCCTTTTCTGTCTTTTGAAAGGTCATAAGCAGGGCATAGGTCTTAAATTCCGAAAAATGAAACGAGCCCACGCCGGTTTGTCCTGGCGTCTCCAAGTTCGCCCGGCCAAAGGCAGCCTGGATCTCTTTGATCCCATATCGAGCATGCATTTCTAAGGAGAGGGCATAGGGTAAATCAGGCATCTGGCCGCTGACCTCGGTAGTATCAAGAGACCAAGCAAGTATCTCATCCAGATCGGCAAGGATGGACGGATTTCTAGCGAGGCGGTGGAAGGCGTCTTCAAGGGAGGCAATACCGAAATTGTGTCCCTTGTCTCCCCACAGTCGGTAGTACAGCATCATGACGGAATCCCCGGCGAGCGCCAATGCATCGGAAATCGCCCCCTGGGAAACCTTTTCTAAAACCTCGCGCAACAAGGCAGCTTCCTTCGGCCCGTTGATAAATGCTCCCCGTATCAGTACTTTCTTCAGCCTCGCCAGATCCGGATCATTGGGTATCGGGCTCAGCTGTGCTCTGGCTTTCCAGCCCGACCACGTCTCACTGACCAGCAATACTTCCGGCTCATAATCGTGATACCGAATAAAATTGCCAAAAGTCAGTTCCTTTCCAGTCTCGCTTGTGAATGTTTGGAGGCGATCGGGAACTTGAACGGCCAACCTACCGAGATTTTCTCTTATGTTCTCAAGTACATATTTTCGGGAAAGGCGGTCGAGCTGAATTGAACAGCCAGCCGGGAGATGGGGAAAATCCTGTTCTACCTCTTTGTCGATGGAGAAGCGATGTCGTGGCAAGAGTGATTTGAGTTTTGTGTCAATCCGATATCGTCGGTGTGCTTGACCGACAAAATCAAGAACAGTTAAACAATCTTTTCCGGGCGCATGACGCAAGCCACGCCCTAATTGCTGGAGAAATACTGTTAGGCTCTCAGTCGGACGAAGGAAGAGAACGGTGTTTACTTCAGGCACGTCAACGCCTTCGCTAAGTTTGTCGACAGTGAAAAGGAAGGTGAGCCGCCCTGCTTTCAGATCACCCAACATGTCCTGGCACTGGCCATCTTCGATGCCGGATACAAATGCTCGCGAGGGAATACCCTGATTACTAAACATGTCGGCCATGAAGATTGCATGTTTGATAGTGACACAGAAACCGATCCCCTTGATTGCCTCCAGATCGGGCTCATAGCGGTTAAGCGCCGCGAGAATAGCATGAATGCGCTGCTGTGCGCGAGCGTGATCTAGCACGTAGACGTTTTCCAGAGCAGCCACATCATACTTACCGTTACGCCAGAATTCGTCTTGATTGAGTGCAACGGGGTCGGCGACGCCAAAGTAATGGAACGGGCAAAGGAGCTTTTCCTCCAACGCCTCTGGCAGCCGAATTTCTGCAGCGAAGCGGTTGTCGAAATCCGCGGCAACGCTGTCACCATCCATTCGCTCTGGCGTAGCAGTCAAGCCGAGAAGGACTGTGGAGGAAAAATGATCGAAGATCGGCCGGTAGCTTGATGCAGTCCCATGGTGAGCCTCGTCGATAATTATATAGTCATAGAATTCTCGCCCCACCTGTTCCCATAAACGCCGACTTGAAAGCATACCCACAGAGCAAAAGAGGTGTTCAAGACGGCTAGCTTGGTAAGGCCCAGCTAAAAGTTCACCGAAGTTCTGATCACGGAGGACACTGCTGAATGTATCTCTTGCCTGCTTCAGGATCTGTTGTCTGTGGGCTACGTATAGTAGTCGAGCCTGACGGTTTTTCTCTTCAAAAAACCTCTGGAAATCGAATGCGGCAATAACTGTCTTGCCTGTTCCGGTGGCCGCGATGACCAAGTTACGCCAGCGATCGTGAGCCATCCGTTCCCTTTCCAGGGCTTCAAGTATGCGCTCTTGAAAGGGGTGCGGCCGAAGATCGAAAAATACGGTCGGGCGATCCTTATCACTATTTCTTGCATAGTGAATTGCATCGCGAAAAATGTCTGGATGTTCAGGATCAAAGGGAACAAACTCTCGGCTATTCCAATAAGTCTCAAACTCAACAATGAACTTCTTCAGGATATGTCTCATATCTTGTGCCGTCACCTTGAGGTTCCATTCAAGTCCGCTGGTGATTGCCGTGTGGGACATGTTGGCAGACCCGATATAGGCTGTCGAGAATCCGGTTAGTCGTTTGAAATGGTATGCTTTGGCATGCAATCGGGTTCGTTCAGTATCGTATGAGACCCGAACCTGAACGTTAGGCAACTTAGCCAGCCACTCCACAGCAGGAGCATCGGAGGCCCCCATGTATGACGTAGTAATAACACGTACTGGAATATTTCGTTCACGTAGGTCCTCAAAGGCAGGCAATAAGAGGCGAAGGCCGGACCATTTGATGAACGAAACCAAGATATCAACGCCATCGGCGGAGCGCATTTCTTCAATCAATTCGTGCGCAAGTTGAGGCTCAGTTGGCGATCCAGTAAAAAGGCTGCTTTCGGCTATCGGGGTTTGAGGACGGGGAACACCTGATGTGCCGTAATTCGGTGGTGTAATTTCAAGAAGAATTGAACGTTGAGCATCAACAAGTTGATGTTGTTCAAGATGCTCGCTTCTCTTAGAAATGATTTCAATGAGCTGATTACATAGCACAAGCCGTGCAGCAGAATCGGTTTCTTCACGTAGAGCTTGTTCAATAACTCTTGCGACAAATGTGGCATACCTGGCAGGCTGTTCTTCATGGTCAATCTTTCCTAAAATTGTCCTTAGTTCCGGGTGTCGATCAAGGATCTCAAGAAGTTCCTTATCGAGCAGTGCATCATAGATTCCGTACGCCGGTTTCCGGCTCATGCGTTATTTTTTTCAACCTGCACTTGATACTCTTTAATTATGGGCAAATCTGCTTCGGCCCAATCGAGTGTATGTAATTCTTCTATCGGCAGCCAAACCAGGGCGCTGTGTTCGCGAAGCGCAATTTCGCCAGAGACGATTGTGCAGAGGAATGGGTAGAGAGTTACCGTAAATGTCGGGTAGCTATGGGTTGTTGAAGGGAGTGGCTCACCTACAGAGGTTTCAATCCCAAGTTCTTCGACCAACTCACGCTTAAGACAGTCCTCAAGGCTCTCTCCATCCTTTATCTTTCCGCCTGGAAACTCCCATTTCAGTGGTAAACTCATTGATTCACTTCGCTGGGTGGAGAGAACTTTTCCTTTATTTTCTATGATTGCACAAGCGACATGTATATGCTTTATTGACAATTCTTAGAATCCGAATAGGAATTTTCTGTCAAGAAGTTCTAGTTTTGTGTCCTTGCTCCTGATCCTCGACATATTGAAGCTTCTTGTTTGCTTATCATGAACGTCCGCCATTTCAAAACAATCAGTACCTTTTTGTCTCCTTAACCCTCCCCGGGAGTAGGTACTTGTACTTATCAACAAGTATATATCTTTCTACCAGTATTCCTCAATAATTTCATACAAGCATCCTCTGAACCGGCATGATTTCGATCATAGGTGCGTCCGGGTTTCTCTTGGTACAATAAGCCTGTGATTAAGATATATAAAAAGCTCCCGGGAACAAACTGCGGCCAGTGCGGCCTATCTTCCTGTATGGCCTTTGCACTGAAGGTAAAGAAGTCGCAGGCTTCCCTGTCCGAATGTCCCTTTATGGCTGAAGAGACGACTGATAAAGAGCAACTGCGTTCGGGCGCGTCGTCTTTCAGCAGTTATGAGCAGGTCAGCCAGGAACTCGAAAAAGAAGCAGTCGGGGTGGACTTCAAAGAGACAGCCGAAGTGGTCGGAGGGATCTATGAAGCCTTGGACAACAAGGAAACGATCATATTGAAAATGATCAATATAGTGTACGAACTGCGCAAAGACGGTGTATTCCTGAAAAATGCATACTGCGAGGATCTATGGGCAAAGATCATTATCTGTGACTACGTGCGCAGGAAGGGAAGAAGGCCGATGACCGGGCAGTTGATTCCCCTTGGGCTCTTCCCTCACTCCGCCTCTCTGGTGAGGGCCTTCCAAAACAGCGCGGAGAAGAAGATTGCTGACGGCTTTAAGAGAGACCTGGAGGGGTTGAAACAGCGCTGCAGGGCACTTGGAGGCAGCGAAACTAAAGGCAAGATAAAGGCTGACTTTGTCTGCCGTTTCGACCTTCTGCCGCACGTGCCGCTCTACCTCTCGTTCTGGGCTGCGGATGAAGAATTCGATGCAGACTGCAAGCTTCTGTTCGACAGCAGTGCTGAAGAGCATATCAATATTGAATACCTCGCGTACCTTATGGAGCGGTTCGCAGCAGAGCTGGCAGCCGAATGACGCCTGAACGCGGCTCCATCATCGTTACTTTACGACCACATACATGTTACCCCTTTTATTCTTCCCTGCGAAAGCCGATCTTTTCTTTCTTCTTATCGGATGGAATCATCAATTGTCGTATGGCATCGAGGACAACTTTGAACTGGGCATCGTATTTCTTCTCAAGATCATCCAGCCGCCTCGCAAGGTCTTTGTGTGAAGCGATCATCTCCCTTAATTTGACGAACGCCCGCATTATATGAATATTGACCTCGATAGCCCTCTCGCTATTGAGCACACTAGAAAGCATGGCAACACCTTGCTCTGTGAAAGCATAGGGCAGATACCTTCAGCCCCCTCTGCCTGGTTTTGAGGTCACAATTTGTGACCTCAAAACTGCAACCTCTTGATAATTAAGCTGAAACATAAAATCACCAGGGAACCGGTCCAGATTGCGTTTAACTGCCTGAAGCAGTACTTTCGTAGCGACGGCGTACATTTCAGCAAGATCACTGTCGAGCATTACCTTATGGCCGCGTACTAAATATATCTTTCGTTCGATTGTCTCAACAGTAATTATTTCTTTCAATTCCTCTCCTTAAAGCGAAGTCACAAATTTGCACCGGAATAATCAATACCTCTTTTCTTCTCCCCACCCTTCCTGACAATCAGGTTCTCAAATGCTTCACAGTATATATCTTTCTCCCAGTATTCTTCAATAATCTCAATATATTTCAAGAGTGGGTTTTCAGGCAGATAGACATTCCAGACTGGAAACAGAAATCTAAGCGAACCTTCTAATTGCCGGCGTCTGCCGTGTCCGGTATCCGGCGATGGACTGGTACACTGAAGGGATAGATCAAGATTGCCCTGCCAGCTCTTTGATCAAGTCCTCAAGACTTACAAACCTGACGGTGACATCGCCATAGTTCCGAGAATGCGATCTCTTTATATCCGATACCACCACGAAATTCAGTCCCCTCTTGTAGTGTCTTCGAAAGATCTTTATGTTCGCCGGATCAAAATCCGTTGCCGTCCATTTGCATTCGATAACCGTCGGTTCAGGCTTATTCTTCGCGACAATGAAATCCACCTCATGTTTTTGCTTGTCACGCCAATAGTGAATCCTTCGGGACTGGGTTCGCGCCATTATCTCGTTCAGGACAAAATGCTCCCATAAGGTCCCCATATCATCCTGCCGGAGCTTGTCCCATCCCCGATAGTAGCACATGAAACCTGTGTCAAAGGCATAGACCTTCGGGGCGGATACTATCTCCGTGGAACGATGCGAGGTGAAGGGCCGGATCACGTGCACTACATAGGTCGCTTCCAGAACAGCAAGGTAATTCGAGATGGTCGATCTGCTGACCTCACAGGGACCAGCAAAGCTGCTCGCTTCAAAACTCCCCCCGCTCTGGATCATCAGGAGTTCAGCAAACTTCATGAATGAGTGGCGTCTCTCCAGCCGGAAGAGTTCCAGGATATCTTTTGCCCAGAACGCATCCATCCATTCCTGGAAATCACGCTCGGGAAACCGCTTCGCCATGAAGAACGGAGGAAGCCCTCCATGGATAAAGCGATGGGACAGGTCGGTCTGTGTGAAGTCTTTAAGGTCCTCGGTGATCATAGGGGTAAGCCATAGCTCGTATTTCCTGCCCGCAAGGGTGTCTTTGAACTTTGCCGAGGCCCCCAAGGCCGAAGAGCCCGTGGCTACGATTTTCGTTTCAGGAAAATGGTCAGCGGCGATCTTCAGCAACTCGGAGGGGTTGACCAGGCGATGGATTTCATCCAGGATTACGGTATGCCCTTTGAGGTCCTCAAGAAAGGACTGAGGCTCTTCCATCATCCTTCTCACACGCGGCAGCTCACAGTCAAAATACTCGGTTTCCGGGAGGCTTTGACAAAGCATTGTCTTGCCTGCCCTGCGCACACCGGAAAGCCAGAGGACGGAACGCGTCTGCAATCCTTCTGCTATCTTCCTGAGCCAGAAACTACGGTTTACCATATGCAACTATAATAGCATATAGTAATACCAAATACAACTGAACCTGCCGTGAGACTATCAGGAATACATCCCATTTCCCCAATAACCTTCCCCTCGACACTTAGAGACCGTGTGGTGAATCGCAGAACGTGAAGTGTTCCCTTTCTCACTTCATCATCTATTCAATATTGTGTCAGGCGCTTTTCAACTCCAGCACCCTGACTTCTCTCTCCAATCTAGTATCCAACTTGTCTTTCTCGACCTCAAGGTCGTAGCGCGATTGAAGGTTGAGCCAAAACCGTTCTGAAAGGCCGAAATAGCGGGCAAGTCTCAGGGCCGTGTCAGCAGTGATTGCCCGTTTGCCATGGACAATCTCATTAATACGGCGCGGCGCTACGCTAATATCTTTAGATAGCCTGTACTGACTGATCCCCAAGGGCTTCAGAAATTCCTCAAGCAGTATTTCCCCCGGATGAACAGGGGTCATTTTTCTGGCGCTCATAATTCCTCCTAATGGTAGTCGGTTACCTCAACGTCGTAGGCATCCCCCTGATGCCACCGAAAACATATCCTCCACTGATCATTAATGCGGATGCTGTGCTGTCCATGGCGATTACCCGTGAGTTTCTCTAAGCGGTTGCCGGGCGGTACTCGCAGGTCCTCAAGGCGCTCGGCACCATCCAAAACCAGCAATTTCCTCAACGCACTTCGTCGTATCTCGGAGGGGAATTTTGATGACAACTGCCTGAGGAAGAGCTTCTCGGTATCTTTACCACGAAAGCTCTTTATCATGCGTTAATAATAACGCGTGGAGATAATAATGTCAAGCGTTATGGAAAATATTAGGGAATATCAGGGACTCAGCCTATTTTCTCGATGACCCCTACGGGGCAGACCCCAGGACTCCTTTGGTACGATCAGGGCCGGCTAATGCGACACGTTCCACTACACCAAATGGACCCTGAAGGTCACTGGTCTCATAGGCACAGAACGCCAGCTCTGTTACTGGCAGCTGCCTGGTTGCTACAGACCGAAACTCCCGAAGATGATGTGCCACCAACAGCGTCTCAAAGGCCTCTTGATATAAGCCCAGCGCGATATGAGGTTTATACTCGGCCGGATTATCTTCCTGAGAGATCATGGCCAAAATTGAGCGAAGCGTATCGAGTGACCCATCCTGGTCTTCGACAGTAATGTAGGGTGCAGATGCGAAACTATCCAGCATGGCAGCCCTTAGGAAAAACGGCGGCACGTTGGCTTTATTCAGTGCAGTCGCCTGATGTCTTTGAAGTGTGGGAGAGAAATGTTCTTCACTTAACAGACCGCAGGCAGCCACCGTGATGTGCGGTGCGCGACGGTAACCTGGATGGAGAAATCGCTCTACGTGTGCACGTGCGGCTTCAAAAAGTTCAAGCCAGCCCTGGTCATCGACCAGGACCGCCCAGAAGCCATAATGTGAAACACCTCTGTGCCATTCGGCAAGATTGCGCTCGCAGTGGAGAATTGTTTTGCTGACTGAGAGAAATGATTCATTCATGTAAGTGTAAGAAAAGAATGGTGGCGGTGCAGGGAATCGAACCCCGGACACTGCGGATATGAGCCGCATGCTCTGACCAACTGAGCTACACCGCCTCTTTTTGTACGCGCAATGCATTATATCAAAAACGCGCGGGAAAATTCTCTTGACAAACACCACCAATTTGCTATATTGTTTTTGTTTAATAAAGGAGTGCTTCACTCCTGAGAAGTTTCATTGGAGGAGGGTGGAGGATTGCATGCTTTAGGTACCCATCTTTTAGTGGAATTGAGGGATTGTAACCCAACAATCCTGAAGAGCCTCGATGAAGTAAGAGAAGCTTTGGTTTCCGCAGCAAAGGAAGCAAAAGCCACCATCGTAGATATTTCCTTCCATGAATTTAATCCCTTTGGTATCAGCGGCATGGTTGTAATCGCGGAGTCCCATCTGTCCATTCACACCTGGCCCGAATATTCGTATGCTGCCGTTGATATCTTCACGTGCGGAGATGTGATCAAGCCGGAAGTGGCTGCTGCATCCCTTATTGAACGCTTTGAGAGCAAGAATCCGTCTGTGGTGGAGATGAAAAGGGGAATCCTCTCGCACGAGAACATCAAGTTCCCGCACAAGTTCTCCCCTCCGGAACTCCAGACGGTATAGGAGCGCTCCTACTCTTTTTTCCTGTCTGTGAGCGCCGCGATGCCGGGGAGCTCTTTCCCTTCCAGGAGCTGAAGGGATGCGCCTCCACCGGTGGAGATAAAAGATATGGAGTCAGAGACGCCGGCCTTGTGAACCGCAAGGTCGGTGTCCCCCCCACCCACAATGGTGAGCGCGTATGCGTCAGCTACCGAATGCGCAATGGAATAGGTCCCGCGCGAAAAGGCATCAAGCTCAAACACCCCCATAGGTCCGTTCCATATCACGGTCTTTGCGTCCTGGATCGCCTCTGCGAAGAGCTTGACCGAGGCAGGCCCTATATCCAGGGCAAGCCAGCCCCTGGGGATCTCCTGTGTGGTCACGAGCTTCGTCTCGATCCCCGGCTCCATGCTCTGGGCAATCACACAGTCCACAGGGAGGTAGAATTTTACATTATTCCTGATGAGCTTCTCCCTGATGGTGTTCGCAAAATCCAGCATGTCAGCCTCCACAAGGGAATTCCCTATCTCGTACCCCATGGCCCGTATGAAGGTAAAGGCCATTCCGCCGCCCACGATCACCTTGTCCACCTTATCCACAAGATTCTCCAGCACCCCTATTTTCCCCGAGACCTTTGCGCCACCCAATATGGCAACAAAGGGCCTCACCGGATTGGTCACGACCCCTTTGAGGTACTCGATCTCCCTCTTGAGTAAAAAGCCGGCTGCAGAGGGAATGAGATTGGTAATCCCCACAATAGACGCATGGGCCCGGTGGGCAGCTCCAAAGGCATCATTCACATAACAGTCTGCAAGTTTCGCAAGTGCCTTCGAAAAATCCTCGTCGTTCCTTTCCTCTCCCGGGTGGAACCTCAGGTTCTCGAGCACCATGACGTCGCCGTTCTTCATCTTTGATACCAGATGCTCCACCTGGGGACCGATACAGTCGTCAGCAAAGACCACGTCCTTGTCCAGAAGCCTCTGGAGCCTCTTCGCAACAGGGGCGAGGCTTGCCCTCGGACTCACCTTGCCCTTTGGCCTGCCCAGGTGCGAGCCGATGATCACCTTCGCGCCTTCGTCAATGGCATAATTGATGGTCGGGAGCGTGGAGCGGATCCTGCGGTCGTCGGTGATCTTGAGGTTCTCGTCCAGGGGCACGTTGAAATCAGCACGTATGAAGACCCTCTTGCCCTTTATGTCCAGGTCTTCAATGGTGATCTTGTTCAATATGTCGGTTGCAGGAGAAGGATTTCCGTTCTTTCTGATCATGGTCTTTCCCTCATTTTATTTTGTAAGAAAAAGGATGAGGTCCCGGATCCGGGAGCTGTATCCCCATTCATTGTCATACCAGGCGATGACCTTCACCATGCGCTTTTCCATCACCTTGGTGAGCGTGGCGTCGAAGATCGACGAGTGGCTGTTTCCGTTGAAATCCACCGAGACCAGAGGGATGTCCACATACTGGAGAACCCCCTTCATAGGGCCCGCTGCCCACTTCTTCATCGCAGCATTGATCTCATCTGCGGTTGTGTCCTTCTGGAGTTCTGCAGTGAGGTCCACGACCGAGACATTGGGTGTAGTGACCCTCATGGCAAAGCCGTCGAGCTTGCCTTTGAGCTCAGGCAGCACGAGCCCGATCGCCTTTGCAGCGCCGGTGGTGGAAGGGATCATCGAGACCGCAGCCGCCCTCGCCCTCCGCAGATCTTTGTGGGGAAGGTCGAGGATCCTCTGGTCGTTCGTGTAGGAATGGATCGTGGTCATGAGGCCCCGGATGATACCGAACTCCTTGTGGAGGACCTTTGCCACAGGCGCAAGGCAGTTGGTAGTGCATGAGGCATTCGAGATAATTTTATGCTTGGCCGGGTCCAGCATCTCTTCGTTCACCCCGAGACAGACCGTGATGTCCGGCTCCTTTGCCGGGGCAGAGATGATCACGCGCTGCGCCCCTGCCGCGATATGCTTGGCAGCCTTTTCCCTGTCAGTGAAATGTCCTGTTGATTCGACCACAGTATCAACACCAAGGGATTTCCATGGAATAAGTTCCGGAGCGCACTCTGCGGTGACCTTTACCTCTCTGCCGTCAACCACAAGGGCATTCTCCTTTGCCGAGACCTCGGCACCAAATATGCCGTGTATGGAGTCGTACTTGAGCAGATGCGCGAGGGTTGGTGCGTCGGTAAGGTCATTGATCGCAACGATCTCAAAACCCTTGACCCCCTTGCTCGCCCTGAAAAAATTCCTTCCGATCCTCCCGAAACCATTAATCCCGACCTTTACTGGCATTTCGTCCTCCTTATAGGGAATTCCTGAAACTGTTTATGATAAATCCGGTCATCACCTTTGGATAAAAGTAGGTGGACTTGGGCGGCATCCTCATCGAAGAAAGGGCTACCCTCTCCACATCCTCAACCTTCGTGGGGTTCAGGTAAAAGACCGCGTCATAGTCTCCCTCACGCACCATGCTCTGCGCCAGGGACTGGTCCATCTCATACTTGACCGAGGAAACCCCCAAAAGGCCTTTCAGGACCAGCTCGTGCAGTATGGTCACATCAAGACCCTTCACTGCAGGATGCGTCTCCTTCATTCCGTCACCTTTGTATTTCAACAGGTGGTAGCGCTTCTCGCCCTTTTGATACAGACCAAGGGTCTGGTCCTTCCCCCTCATTACCCCAATTATATCATCCTCAAGGGGGATTGTCTTTATCTCGAAGTGCCCTGACAGGAGATCCGTAATCTTCTTCCCCGGATACCGTATGATACGGTGCGCGGGAAGGATCGTGATATCACCATCAGCGATATTGGTCAGAAACATCAACACATAGTTGAACGGTTCGTTCCCGCTTGCTCCCCCTGTCTTTTCCCTCATGATCCTCTGGTACTCCAGTGCGGTCTCGTACCTGTGGTGTCCGTCCGCAATATAGATGGCCTTGTCCGCAAGGTCATTGCGTATTGCCGTAAGGTCGCTCTCTCCGTCAATCACCCAGAGCCTGTGAACCGCGCCATCAGGACCTGCTGCTTCCATATAAGGCCTGGCAACCACCTTTTTTAAAATCTCCGATGCCTTCTTTTCATCGCTGTGGTAAAGGGAAAAGATGGGGCTGGTGTTTGCCTCGCAGGCGCTCAGGAGTCTCAGCCTGTCCACCTTTGGTTTGGAGTGCGTCTCCTCATGGGGATAGACCCCTTTCCCCAGCTCTTCCAGCTGCACAAGGCCAAAAAAACCCCGAAGCCTCTTCCTCGTCCCCTCAGCCCGGTAATCCATTTCATACACGTAAAAGCAGGGACGGGGAGACTGCAGGAATATGCCCTCCTTCATCCATTCATCAAGATATCCGGCTGCCCTCTGGTACTTGTTCTCTGTTTCATTATCACCGGCATTCTCCATGCCGGAGTCGATCCTCACAATGTTGTACGGACTTTTTCTGTAGAGGGCCTCACGAAGCTCCGGGGTGATGATATCATAGGGCGGAGCGACCACATCTCCTCCGGAAACCCTGGCAGTATCATAGATAATTCCCCTGAAAGGGACGACCTTGGCCATTTCACTCCTTTGCGAAAGGGAACTCCTGCGTCTACACACGATTCCCCTCAAAGAGATTTGTGGGAGAAGCCCCACACCAGTCAAGAAAAAACACGAATATCTTAGCATGCAGGGAACGGGAATTTCAAACCAGATAAGGGATAAGTGTGGGAGGTGTGTGGTATTATTTTGGTTATGCTGAACTTCGAGATCCATAGCGGGGACAGCGGGGCCCGCACCGGGCTTGTCCAGATGTCCCGGGGCACTATCCATACCCCTGCATTCATGCCTGTGGGAACAAACGCGACGGTCAAGGCGATGAGCCCAGAGGAGCTCAGGGATATGGGCGCAGAAATAATCCTCGGCAACACCTATCATCTCTCCCTCAGGCCAGGGACCGAGGTGATCAGGGCAGTGGGGGGGCTTCACAGGTTCATGAACTGGAGCAGGCCCATACTCACCGACAGCGGCGGATTCCAGGTCTACAGCCTCTCTGCGTTACGGCGCATCGAACCCCACGGAGTGCATTTCAGGTCCCATGTTGACGGTTCCATGCATTTCATCGGCCCTGATGAGGCTATGGATATCCAATCTGCCCTTGGTTCTGATATCGCCATGGTATTTGATGACTGCACTCCCTATCCCGTGGAATTCGGATACGCGCTCAGCTCTTTGCAGCTGACCCTGGCATGGGCGAAGCGATGCAGAGAGCTCCAGAAGGAGAATCAGGCCCTGTTCGGCATTGTCCAGGGTTCTGTATATAAGGATTTGCGCACCATGAGCATCAATGGACTTCTGGACATAGGATTTGACGGATACGCAGTAGGAGGCCTGAGCGTGGGTGAACCGAAGGAGATCATGCACGAGATGATACACTTTGTGGGGCCCCTTCTGCCCAAGGGCAAACCCAGATATCTCATGGGCATCGGAGATCTCACGGATGTCCTGGTCGCGGTTGATTCGGGATTTGACATGTTTGACTGCGTGATGCCCACCCGGAATGCAAGGAACGGGACACTATTCACCAGCCTCGGGAGGGTGAGCATCAAACGCACGGAATACAAGACCGATGAAAAACCCTTAGATCCTGAGTGCGGATGTTACACCTGCAGGAATTATTCAAGGGCATATCTCCGGCATATGTTCCTCACCAGAGAGATCCTCTCCATGCGGTTGAATACCATGCACAACCTCTTTTTTTATATGACCTTCTTCAGGAAGATGAGGGAGGCCATTGCAAGAGGTGAATTCCAGCCATTCAAGAAAAAGAGCACGGCTATGGCAGGCGCCGAAGAGTCTCCCGGATAAGGGTGTCTTTTCTCACCGGTTCAGCGGAACATTAGCCTTGATAATTCATAAATCCGGCTGAAGTGTTCGCTCGAATGGCAAGACTCGGGGTTATGTGTATGTCCGCAAGGGCGGACTTTGGCAATACATGGGGATAGAGCGGTGTTAGGTGTGCGGGCCCAGGTAGGGTCGGGAAGGGCTATTGTCTTGCAAGAGACGGCCGCCTCTGCCGGGACAAAGAACTCATGAATAAAGACTAACCGAGTACCCCGTAATTCATCTCAGACATGGTCCTGAGCACCATGTCTGCGCCTGACCCAAGGAGGGATGCGTAGGAATAAGGCCCTGTTGCCACGGCAACGGAATATGCGCCATAAATCTTCGCGCACTCCACATCCCTGGGTGTATCGCCAATAACCACACAATCATTGTAAGGGATCTCCCTCTGGTAGAGCTCGCTGAAACGCTCAACGGCAATAGGCAAAAGTTTGTTCCTGTCTTCATGGTCATTGCCGAATGCCCCAAGGGGGAAATAGGCATTAAGTCTGAAGGGGTCCAGTTTTATCCTCGCCCCTGGCTCTATGTTTCCGGTGAGCAGTCCGAGGGAAACGTCCTTCCTCCCGGCAAGGAGGCCGAGGGATTCCGCGATACCGGGTTTGAGGTGTTTCCCCGGATTCCCGATCTCTGTCCGGAGATGGACAATATAACGTTCGCAGAGAAGACCGACATTGCCGTTTTCCGTATCCAGGTCGTGCCTTCCGAGGCCCTCCTTCAGAATCTGGATGTCGGTCTTGCCCGCCATGCTGATGCCTTTGAATGCGTCATGGACAGAGAACAGGTCCTCAAAGGCATAGTTCAGGGACCTCGTGCCTGCCCCTCCTGAGTCAATCAGCGTGCCGTCAATGTCAAAGAGTACTAACTTCATTTTTTGAATTTTCCCTTGCGTATTTGCTATATTTTATCATAATGGACAATAAGGCGCGGCTCATCGAATACATAAAAAGGCATTCGTTCCAGAGAAGCGACACACCCATCTATAAGCTCTCTTCAGGAAATATGAGTTCTTTCTATTTCAATCTCAAGAAGACCACCTACTCACCTGAGGGCCAGTTCCTGGTGGGCAACCTGGTCTTTGACAAGATCAATGAACTGGGGTGGAAACCCAAGGCAATCGGCGGTCTCACCATGGGTGCTGACCCCATCGCTACTGCAACAGCCTATACCTCGTATATCCGGAACGAACCTGTGGAGGCGCTGGTCATCAGAAAAGAGCCGAAGGGCCACGGAACCATGAGCCAGATCGAGGGAAAGGTGATGCCGGGTGATAAGGTAATTATCATCGATGATGTGGTCACCACCGGGGGATCGACCATAAAGGCCATAGAAGCCGCAAAAAAAGCGGGATTGAATATCATCGGGGTCATCATTCTCCTGGACAGGGGTGAATCCAACGGCAGACAGAATATCGAGGACCTCGGTTATCCTGTGCATTCCATCCTCACCATCAGGGACTTCACGTAGAGGGAGGGGCGCGTATTCCTTCCCTGATCATAGACGGATATAACCTCATCGGGGTGTATCATAAGGAACTCGAGACCGAGAGGAACAAACTCGTAGATCTGCTCATAGAATACCGCAAGAGGAAAGGACACTACATTGTGGCGGTTTTTGACGGATGGAAGGCAGGAGGAGCCACAGAAAGCTCATCGGTGCGCGGCGGCGTCAGAATCATCTATTCACGATTGGGGGAAAAGGCTGATTCAGTCATAAAAAGGATACTCTCCACAGAGAGGCGGGAATGGATTGTGGTGAGCTCGGACCGTGAGATCGCCGCACACGCATGGTCACTCGGGTCCACCCCGCTGCCCTCAGAGGAGTTTCTCCCATTTCTCAGGTCCAAGGCACGGGATGACCGGGAAGAGGATTGGCCGGAGGGAGAGGATGACGAAGAGGAGGGGATACCAAGGACCGGTAATCCTAATAAGCTGTCCAAGAGGGAACGGGCAGTGAGAAGGGCTCTGGGCAAGCTCTGATGAGGATCATTTCCCAGGGAAAACCGGCAGACTCTCTTACCCTTTTCTTCCTTATATGCCTCACGGTAGTATCCCTCTATTTTCATAGGAGGATCCCCCATGTGAAAACCCTCATCGCCATATATGCAACCCTTTTTCTCATTCAGACACTCCTGATACGATCAGCGCCATTCCTGAACAGGAATAAGGCTACGGATATCATACGCAGCGTGGTGTTCCCGGTGGCATGCGTTCTTGTGATCTTCGACAGCCTTGAGCTCCTTGTGCATACTATCAATCCCAGGGACATAGACCCATGGCTTATCAGGATCGACTATGTGCTCCTCGGCGGCTATCCCACCGTGATGCTGGAGGCTCTCTACACCCCTCTCCTTACCGACATACTCCAGCTTGCGTACTCTTCGTACTATCTGCTTCCCATCTCCTTCGGTCTCGTATTAAAACTCAGGGGAAAAGAAAGGGAATTCAACAAGACCGTGTTCCTCATCCTCCTCTGCTTTTACCTTTCCTATGTGGGCTATCTGCTGTTCCCTGCCCTCGGTCCCCGCTACACCATGAATCATCTCCAGCGCTTTGAATTGAGGGGCCTGTTCGTTGCGGAGCCCATTCAGCGCATCCTCAACGGACTTGAGGGGGTTAAGAGAGACGCCTTTCCCAGCGGACATACTGCAGTGGTGCTCGTGGTGTCAGGCCTCGCCTACAGGTTTGAGAGGGGCTTCTTCTCTCTGACACTTCCCGTGATTATCCTCCTCATCTTTTCCACTGTGTATTGCAGGTATCATTATGTAGTGGATGTTGTTGGTGGCGCATTGCTTGCAGCCATAACCTTATTAGTCGGAGACAAATACTATGGATACTGGGAAACCAGAAACCGTACTCATCATTGAGGACGAACAAAAGATATCTGATATCGTGGCCATGTATCTCCAGAGGGAGGGGTTCAGAACAAAAGTCGCCGACACGGGAGAAAAGGCCCTGCAGCTCATCCATGAACCCTTTGATCTCATCATCCTCGACCTCATGCTCCCTGATATTGAAGGAGAGGAGCTCTGCAAGATCGTACGGGAGCGATCCGACGCGCCCATTATCATGCTCACCGCAAAAAGCGGGGAAGAAGACAGGATACGGGGGCTCGGCATAGGGGCCGATGATTATGTGGTAAAACCCTTCAGCCCGAGGGAGCTCATCGCAAGGGTGAAGGCGCATCTGAGAAGGACGAGAAAAATGGCAAAGAAGTTGTTGAGTTTCAACAGGGGCACTCTCATCCTGGATACAGAGAATTACGAGGTGAGCAAGAAGGGTGTGCCCACGATTCTCACCACAACCGAGTTCAGAATATTGATGGCCCTTGCCGAAAAACCGGGAAGGGTGCTCTCCCGGCTCCAGCTCATCAATATGGTGCAGGGATACGACTTTGAGGGGTATGACCGTACCATCGATGCCCACATAAAAAACCTGAGGCATAAGATAGAGGATGACCCAAAAGATTCACAGTTTATCAGGACGGTCTACGGAGTGGGATACAAATTCTCGGGGGTCCCTGATGAGGAGTAAACTTTTTTTCGCATTTCTCCTGGTGATTGTCATCGCCCTTGTCTCGAACCTCATCTTTGAGCGGCTCATCATGAGTGACTTCGATGAATACATGAAAGGCACGGCGGAAGACCATTTATCCTGGGTTCTCGCATCCATAGAGGGGAGTTACGAAGGAGACCGGTGGGATATGAACGTGGTATCCGAAGCAATACACTGGGGAATGATGCTCGGATTTGACATGCGGGTTCAAGACTCCGCAGGCAGAGAGATCGTGAACTCCCATATGGTCATGGCATCGCTGCCCCCTGCCATGATGCGGAGGATGGAATCCATTGTGCACACCCACTCTGCCGAGGGAGAATACGAGCAATACCCCCTGTACAATGAAGGAAGGGAAATGGGAACGCTCTTCGTAAGGCCATTGATGAAGGGAGGAACCATAAAGGTGAAGGAGCACATCTTCAAAGAAAGGGGCAGAAATTTCCTCGTGCTCTCCTTTGTGGTCGCGGGCCTGAGTGCCATCGCCATGGCGGTCTTTTTCAGCCTGTACCTTTCGAAACCCATACGGAGACTGAAGTTGGCGGCAGGAAAAATCGCAGAGGGGGATTTCAGCATCAGGGTGACACCAGTATCCCCGGATGAGTTAGGAAGGCTTTCCGAGAGCTTTAATTACATGGCTGAGGCACTCCAGAAAGAGGAATCTCTAAGAAAGCACCTCACCTCCAATATCGCGCATGAACTGAGAACACCACTTACCGTGATGAAGGCGCAGATGGAAGGGATGATAGACAAAGTAGTAACGGACATCCCCGGGGGACTCGAAAACATCAGGGCAGAGGTGGAAAGGCTGACGAAGCTTGTGGAAGGGATCGAAGACCTTGCAAAGGCCGAAGCGAGTTTCTTTTCCCCGGGTGACTACGTCCGGATCAACCTGAAGGAGTTCCTGGAGGGTATCGTATCCGGGATGGCGCCCATATTCCATGAGAAGGGTCTCAGCTTTTCCTTGTCGGAAAAAGGGGATCTGGAGGTGATCACTGATGTTGACAAGCTCGACATGATCATGAAAAATGTCCTTTCCAATTCCTTGAAATTCACCAAGGAAGGAGGCGTCAGAGTTGAGTACGGCAGTAAAGACAGTGATTTTTTTGTGGCGTTGAGAGACACGGGGCAGGGAATACCCGGGGATGAGATCTCCAAAATATTCACGAGGTTCTTCAGGGGGACAGGTGCAGGAGACAAAGGTGCAGGCATAGGGCTCGCCCTTGTAAAGGAACTCATTGAAGTGATGGGGGGAAGGGTTGACGTAAAGAGCTCTCCAGGTGAGGGAACAACATTCACCATATGGCTGCCGATTAAAGGTCACGCACATTGAAGGTGAGTAAGCTTTTCCCGTGGTGGGCCGGCATACGCAGGTGAGATATGCAGATACCTTTTAAAAGGACGTCGGATGGTATTATTCTCATGGTGAGGGTGTTACCCCGCTCATCGAAAAAAAGGATCGAGATCACCCCTGAGGGTCTGAAGGTGAAGCTCACCGCTCCCCCTGTGGACGGCGCTGCGAATGAACAATTGATAGAGATTCTGTCGGAAGCCTTTGGCATACGAAGAAGCGCATTTCGGATACTCAAAGGTCTTTCATCCAAAGACAAGGTGGTTGGAATCAGCGGGGTGGACGATGTGTCCAATATTCATATTTCCTTCAAACTTTCTTAGTTAAATATGACAAGGAGCGTTTACATGTGTCGGGTATTTTCAGCGATTCTGTTCTTGATGATGACGGCATCTCTCCTTTACGCTGCTCAGGAGGAGGGTGTCGCTCAGTATGGTGATTATACGCAATGGTGGTGTACGGTGTACGGTACGCGTACAAAAGAAATTGGGCCGGCTGAGGCAGAGCAGTTCATAGAAAAGTATTTTGCGAGCAAGGGGTTAACCGCTGCACATATCAACCACAAGGGGAGGTTCGTAGAAGCAGAGATATATAAAAATGGCAGGCGTCTCGATGTAATCCTCTTTGACAGGAAAACGGGAAGGATGCGGTCAACCTATTAGTCCATTCTCTTGACAAAGAAACTGTTGACGCCCTATACTCACAAAGGCATGAAGCAAGAACTGTACGAGTTGTATCAGCAAGGGACAGAGCTTTTTGACGCAGGAAAATATTCCGAAGCAGAACCCATCCTGAGAGATGTAATACGAGCCAATCCAAACTATGCGGACGTACTAAATAAGCTCGGCATCATGGCACACCTCAAGGGGAGATACCGGGAGGCATCCGAGTACTTTGAGAGGGCCCTTGAGATAAACCCTCTGTATACAGAGGCCTCTCTCAACCTGTCCATCACGTACAATGAAATGGGTGAATTCAAGAAGGCCCAGGAGGTTTTTTCTCTGGCAGCGCAAATCGCCCATCCCACTCCCTCATCCCTTGATCCCTTTGCTGCGGGAAAGCTCGCAAATGAACATTACAAGATCGGCAATATCTATCTTGACTTTGGTATGTATGATGAGGCGATAGCGGAATACCGTAAGGCGCTGGGGCTTCATCCGAAGGCCGCTGATTTCCATACTAAGCTTGGTGTCGCCATCAGGAGCAAAGGCAATTTTGAAGAGGCCCTTGTCCATTTTACAAAGGCAAAGGATCTCAATCCTGACTACGGCCAGGCTTGGGTGCAGCTTGGTCTTACCTACTATATGAAAGGCATGATAGGGCTTGCCATAGAGGAATGGGAGAATGCGCTGAAGTACAACCCAAAACTGAAAGAGGCAAAGACCTACCTCAAGCTTCTGAGAAAAGAGGAACTGTAAGCGCAGTGCCCCTCCTTGAGGTCAGGGATCTCTCCGTTACCTTTACCACCACATCCCATCCTTTAACAGTCGTCAATACCCTGAACTTTGCAGTGCAAGAGGCAGAGGTCTTTGGCCTTGTGGGTGAAAGCGGCTGCGGGAAGAGCCTCACCGCCCTCGCCATTATGGGACTACTTCCCGAGAATGCACGCGCAGACGGCGTGCTCTCCTTCAAAGGTGGGAACCTGCTCACCTTGGATAGAGAATCCATCAGAAGGCTCCGGGGCAAGGAGATCTCCATGATTTTCCAGGAGCCCATGACCTCCCTCAATCCTGTACTCACCATCGGGTACCAGATATCGGAGGTTATCACCACCCACCTTGGGTTTTCGAAGAAAAATGCAATGGAAAAGACCGTAGATCTCTTAAGAGCGGTGAAGATTCCTTCCCCTGAGATTAGGGTGAATGAGTACCCCCACCAAATGTCCGGCGGTATGCGCCAACGGGTGATGATTGCCATGGGGATTGCGTGCAATCCCTCCCTTCTCATTGCCGATGAACCCACAACAGCCCTGGATGTAACCATAGAGGCACAGATACTGGAACTCCTGAGGAACCTGAGAGAGGAACGAAAAATGGCGGTATTGCTCATTACGCACGACATAGGGGTAATTGCGGAGAACGCGGACATGGCCGCAATCATGTACGCGGGAAGGATCATGGAGTTGTCCCGGGTCTCCAGGGTCCTGGAGAACCCCAAACACCCCTACACCATGGGACTTTTGGAGTCCCTGCCCAAGACCAAGGGAGTGCCCCTGAAACCCATCAGGGGATCTGTGCCAAGGCCCGATGCACTTCCCCGGGGCTGTAAGTTTTCTGACAGGTGCCCCTATATGATTCCTGACTGCGTAAGAGAAGAGCCCCGCCTGAGAGAGATCGTCCCGGGTCAGCACGCGCGCTGTATAAGGGCAGAAGAGATTACATGGGAATCATCGAGGGAATAGATCTCAGAAAATACTTTCCCGTGGGGAAGGGCACGTTTGCACGGCATGGGTGGCTCAAGGCCGTGGACGGGGTTTCCTTTGCGTTAGAAAAAGGCACGGTATTTTCCCTCGTAGGTGAAAGCGGCTGCGGCAAATCCACCGTGGCAAGGCTCCTTCTCCGATTAACCCCCCCCACTTCAGGGAGAATTCTCTTCAAAGACCAGAACCTGTTTGAGCTGAAGGGGGACTCCCTAAAAGCATTCAGAAAATCGGTCCAGATAATCTTCCAGGACCCCTTTGCATCCCTCAATCCGAGAATGACGGTATTCGATACCCTCGCAGAACCACTCAAGATACATAAGCTTGCGAGAAAATCCGAATTCAAGGAGAAGGTGGCGAACCTGTTGAAGGGTGTGGGGCTCCAAGATGAAGTGATGAACCGATACCCCCACGAATTCAGCGGAGGCCAAAGGCAGAGGATTTGTATCGCGAGGGCCCTCGCGGTCTCTCCCGAGATAATCGTTGCGGATGAGCCCCTTTCCGCACTGGATGTCTCGATACAGGCCCAGATATTGAACATCCTCCAGGAACTCAAACAGAGGGAGGATATTTCATTCTTCTTTATCAGTCATGATCTTCGGGTAGTCCAATATTTCAGCGATGAGGTGGCAGTGATGTACCTCGGAAAGATCGTGGAGTACGCGAAGGCTGATGAACTCTTCGCTCAGCCCCTTCATCCCTACACCGCAGTACTCCTCGCGTCGGCCCCAAGGATAAAACCAGGAAAGGCCAAAAGGACCGTGCTTAAGGGGGATGTGCCGAGCCCCATACACATACCTGCGGGATGTCCTTTTCACCCAAGGTGCCCCCAACGATTCGAGCCTTGTGATAAAAAGGTGCCCCTGCTTCAAGAGTCTGCGTCAAAGGGATTCAGAGGCAGACAGGTCTCCTGCCATCTTTGGAACCCCTACTGAACGAGATGCCCAATCTTCCGGGGACATCCCTTCACCGGGGGTTTTTGGCAGGAAAATTGAGATGCAGTGCCAGGGTAGTCCTCTAGGGAACTGCAAGCATATCTTTGATCTTGTTCTTTATCTCAGGTGAATCCCATTCTTCTTCACCCAGAAACTTCTGCACGATAACACCATTCTTGTCGAGCAGGAACGACGTGGGGAGAGAAAATACCTTGAACCGTCTTGATACCTTGCTGTCAGAATCCATGAGCACAGGAAATTCCACGGGTTTCTTACTCAAGAAATCCTTGACTGATGATATGCTCCTGTCTGTGGATACCGCAATAATGGTAAGCCCGTTGTTCTTATACTCCTTATAGAGATTATTGAAAGATGACATCTCCGCACGGCAGGGGGGACACCATGTTGCCCAGAAGTTTATTAATACTACATTCCCTTTCAGTGATGAAAGGGAGACCGTCTTGTCATTGAGATCCTTGAGCGTAAAGTCTGGGGCCTTTTTCCCCATAAGTTCATCAATCCCCCATGGTGAGGGGGCCTCTGCGGTGAGAAAGAGAAAGGTCAACAGCATCAGTATAATTCGCATGCATACATCTTATCATAAATGCTTAGTAAGAACCATCGTCCAGCCGGGCGGGTTGATGGGAATTGTTGCTTGGGTACCGATAGGTGCCGACTCAAAACGATACACATGTTCCCTGAAATTTAAATCCTTGAAGGCCGGATATTGCCAATCAAGAATAATGCCGGGCACCATCATTACAAAAGCCAGCACAGCAAGAGTTCTTGATATACGCGAGCTTGATTTACGGAGTGACCAGACCAGAACACTTAGGAAGGCGAGCATCGGGATGAACCAGTGTCGTCCGCCGACACCGGGTATTAACATTAATGGCCACTGAGGATCGTTCGGTTTTCCCAATGGAAATAGCAGGGCGGCGACAAAGAGCAGTGAGGCATAGAGGACAAAAAGCCGCAATTCCAGAGGAGCTTTTAACATAACATTGACCAATGCTACAAGGCCCAACATGCCAAACACTATCACAATCAGGTTGTACAGTGTTAAGAAGTGCGATATCAATTCGAGAACTCCTCGACTAACCAAAAGAAGACCTTTGTAACCGATCACAGAGCCCAGAAAGATCTGTGTCGCGAGTATTTCAACAAATAATTTTGGCGTGGCTCCTAGCAGCCGTTGTGGTCGCCCGGAACCAGTCACAAAAATTGTGCCTTGTATGATTGCGCAGATTCCAATCAATATAAAAAAGACAAGATATCTCTTGTCTCGACGATGAAGCCAGAAGATCGCGGAAATGGGGGCTAATAAGATACAGAAAGGACCGCTGAGGCCAGACAGAAGGATAATCCCTGCGTCAAAAAAAAGGGATAGCAGATGACTGCCGGGTGAAGCCGACAGAACCATGAAGGTGAGAAGAGAAAGATAGGTCTTTCCATGTAAAGGGCCAGCATTAATCTCCCACGAATTAGGAAGGGCAAGATAAAGAAATGCGAAAAATAACCTGGTCTTGAAGTCTGGTATTAACCCGTAAAAACGTGAGGATAGAATCAAAGTGACAGGCAGTACCTTAACTACCAGTGCAGCGAGATTGAACAGCAAGGGCGCACGCGAGAGGGGGAAGATCTGGGAGAAAGCCGCAATCAGTCTTGGGAAGGTATCTAAATACCCGCCCCATGGCGAAAGGAGCGAAGCGATCAAACTCTTATTGTATGCATCTGCATAGAATACCTTGCCGTCCTCGGCCCAAAACTGCGGATTGAAGATCGCATCCGGCCGTCTGAGTGCAATGATTGCAAAGGAGGCAAGAAACACGAAGAGCAAGAAGCGCAGGTCAGGATTCAACCCCAACCCTTCTCCTCTCAAACGCTCGCGCAATTTTATTTTTATCGGCATTAATGTTTCAGCCAAGCAAGCCGGTCGCGTAATTACATCCCTTGCATTCGTCGGGAAAATCTCGGGTAAGAACCCCGTGTCTGAATTCTCTGTACTCTGCGCTGTTTCAGATATCCAAAAGGGACCCTCTTCACATCGTCGGATATCTTAATTGTCCCGGATAAGCCCTCTTGCGAGAAGGGGCACATCCTATCGCTCCGCCTGACTACCGTGAAATTCAAAGACAAGATACCTGGCTATCGCCTCACCGGGATTGCGTATACCGTGAGCGTCACCCGCCCGGTAAAAGATCACTCCGCATCGCCCCACGCGTTCACCGAGTGTTTCGACCTCACCTTCCAGGATAATAATAGCGACATCGTAAGCATCGACGTGAGGATCGTAGCCGGCCCCCGGTGAAAGAGTAGAGACATGGCAATGAAGCTTTTGCAGGTAAGCCGTTGGTCCTTCGAACACCTGACGCGGACAAAAGCCATTCCTGGCTTCAGAGTACTGCACAGGTTGAAACACGTCATATTGACCGAAAATCAGCGGCGTATCGATTTTAGTTGGAACACCGTGCCACTTTAACATCAGGTAGTTCGCCGGAGACTCGCTCATGGTCTGGAGCGTGTGGGCAAAACCGGTCGGGTAGTAGACGAATTGATTGGGTTTCAAACGTTTTCGCTGCTCTCCCCCAGGAACTTGCTCATCCGGGAATATCAGATCGACCTCGCCGGCCAGAAGAAGCAGTATTTCTTCCTCTATATGTATGTGCGGCGGATGCGGGCAATGGCCCTTGGTTAACACTGAGACGTGACTCGCCAAACTCTGCACGCCTGCGGTGGACCCGTTAAAGATGGGATAAGGTGTCCAGCCTTGCTTTTCACCAGGCGGGAGCGGGATTCGGAGCGGGTAAACCCGGATTGGCAACCGGGGTTCCTGCACGGGAGGGGTCGACAGGGGTGCTGAATCTTTGCGACTTACTCCTGCCATTAAGTGGCTCAAGAGATCTATCAGAGTCCCGGCCATTGTTCTCACGGGACTCAGCAGTCGGATAAGAGCTGCACGTAACAGTTCCAATCGTCGCTTTTTCAAGTCCCGAAAGTCTACGGAGCGATAAAACATGCCTGTTGGCGTATGCTTGTAATTGATCGTACATTGTGTGCAGTGAAGAATGTTATTTCTGTCGGTAAGGATTTTTTTCCGTATTGCGACAAAGGCCGGTCCATTCCATATCGTTGAGAAAGGTTCCTCAAGGGCGTTACCCACCTTCATGGTTGCGTCAAAGTCATAGCAACAAGGCACCACGCTTCCGTCCGAGTAAATGTTCGCCATAATCCACGGCCGCTCGCAATCCCGGTCAATCGGCACCCTTTCCCAAGTACCCGGCCGGTATTCAAGTCTCTGGTACCGGGGGTCTTTCGGTACTAACTCACTATCCAGTCCCACTTCCCCACAGGCAGGATTGAGTGTTTTTACGGTAAAAACATCTGCCCCGATTCTTCTTGCCACTCTTTCCATCCCGGCCACTTCGTGCTCGTTTTGCCGCATCACCACCATACGAAGATTTATGGTTGTCGAGGAACCTATTCTCTTTTTGATTTCAATCGTCTTACGCAGTCCGGAGAGAGCTTTTTCGATGGAACCTTTCTTTCTGTACTTCTGATAAATGTCTGCATGTATAGAGTCAATGGCGACTATGAGGGTGGACAGTCCGGAAGAGAGTATTTCCTCGACCCGCTTATCATCATTCAGAAGATGCGCGTTTGTGCTTGTCACTGTGCGTATGTCCCTGTCGGCTGCGTAACGTATCATCCGGGGAAGATCGGGGTTCGTCAAGGGCTCGCCCCAATCCCACAGGATCAAGAGAAGGGCGTGGTCCTGCACATCATCAACAATCTTCTTGAATTCCTCAAACCGCATGTGCCGGGATTCTCTTTGGAGCGTTTTTTGGGCCACAGGGCATAGCGGGCATTGGAGGTTGCACATGTTCGTCGGTTCAATTTGCATAACTACCGGCTGGCCATAGGCCCTGTAGTCAAGAGAATTGATCGCCCCCGGTTGAAGCCTCAGCCAATAATTTTTGTATTTCCTATCAGAAATGTTTTCCCATATATATTTTATGGTGTCATGTTCATAGGTTATCGGTTCTGGAATCTTCGGATATCTGGCGAGGATTGCCTTCTTCGCAGATTCATGATCTTCGATAAGGGATATGGCATTGTTCTCAATCTGGTAATAGTAGTCCACCAGTATCTCGGGAACGAATTTGATCTCACCCCAGGCTGCAATCCGTATGATCAGGTCCCAATCACCGAGTCTGCGTAGCTTCTCGTCAAAGCCTCCTTTAAGGTCAAATATCCTTCTTGTGTGGACAAAGGTGTTAAGGTCAATGTAGTTATTTTCCAGGAGTTCCTTGAAACAGAACTCCCGGCCCAGGGTCCCGTCTTCTACTATTTCCCCTTTTTGATCTCTTACGAACCGTCTTGCCAAACAATAGGCTGCGTCGTATTCCCCACTTAAGAGAACGGCTACCATCCGTGCCAGAAAGCCGCTGTGCCACACATTGTCTGAATCGAGATAGGCTATTAACTCTCCTGTGGCCTTCCGTACCCCCAGATTTCTGGCAGCCGACACTCCCTGGTGTTCGGTCCGGTAATATTTCACCTTATCCGATAAGAACGGACTTACCACATTATCAAGGACATCGTCTGAGCCGTCGTCAACGACGATAAGCTCAAAATCCTTATAACTTTGTCCGAGAACGCTCTCAATCGCCCTTCCCACGACCTTTGAACGGTTCCACACGGGCATTACAACACTAAACATTTGTTGTTCCCTTGTTTGAGTCTGTTTTTTGTTTATAATCACTGTTTCAGCCAAGCAAGCCGGTCGCGTAATTACATCCTTTGCATTCGTCGGGAAAATCTCGGGTAAGAACCCCGTGTCTGAATTCTCTGTACTCTGCGCTGTTCCAGATGTCTAAAACCGAATCTCTCTTGACGTTACCGAATGCCTTAATCGGTCCTGGATAAGCTCCTTTGAGCATCCGGCAACACGGCACTACCTCACCGGAGACCCACAAATAAGCTGCTTGCATGAACAGGCATTTTGACTCATCGAGCGGATGAAGACGGGGGAAAGTTATCTTCAGCCCAGACCTGTCTCCTATCTCAGCAGCCTGTTCAAACAGGGGAGCAAGAAGTTTTTCGCCCAATATACGGAACTCGCCTGCTTTGAAGTCCCTTAGATGGCTGAACGTGACTGTATCGAGACCCAGTGATCCGGCCAGCCGTGCGAAGGCCGGTATTTCACGGACGTTTTCGTTCTGAATAACATAGTTTGCGACGAGCCAGAGCCTCTTCCGTCCCGAAACATTTCTGTACTGGACCGTGTGGGCGATGTTCTGAATCACCTCATCGAAATTAGCGCCAGGTCGGATGCTCTCGTATGTAAGCTTGGTTGCGCCGTCAATGGAAAAAGAAAGCCAATTCACACCCAAGTCAATCAGGCGGGAGGCAGCCCTTTTATTCATCAAAGTACCGTTTGTAGTAAACCCTACCTGGCCGTTTTCAGGCATCCTCTTTTTTAACTCTCCAATGAGTTCGAATAAATTCTCATAAAGCAAAGGTTCTCCTATACCGAAAGCAGATACTGAATAAAGGAAGGGGCTGGCGTCAAGAACGGGTTGTAGAACTTCCGGTTTTATGTCAGACGCATCCCAGTCTTCAGGATTGTGTCTCATGCACATGTGACAACTGAGGTTGCAGCGCTGTGTCACGGGAAGGCATACCTGTTCAAGGGGAAGATCACTTTTCCCCGGCCTGATTACATGCTGAGACGACTTCACCATTAATTGTACAGGAGGGTCTTTTGAAAAATCCCATAAAGAGATATGTAGCATGCTATATCCGATAAATTCCAAATCCCCTTTCCACACCGGTTTCAGGCGTACAGGGCGCATGCTGTCTTTCACAATCAGTTCGTCCTTCTCGAAGGTCAGAGAAGTTTTCTCACGGGTTATATAATTGAGCGGGATATCCCAGAATCCATGATGTCTATTCATATGGGAAGGTGAGTAGATGGGATACAAATCGAAGCGTATGAAGTATCTTCTGGAACCCAGAAGCCGCCTGTCGTAAATATGAAGCGTCAGCTCCGTATCTTCTTCTATTATCCACGGGATTTGAACATCAAAGCGCTTATCCATGTAATTTGATTCCTGGCTCATGGCACCAAGTAGGCCTTGCAGTCACAATCAGCGCATTCCGCCGGGAAATCTCTCCTCACGGTTCGGCGCCGGAATTCTTGATAATCCGGACGCTTCCAGATCTCCAAGAGGGGGGTGCGGCGCACATCACCAAATGATCTGTTCCTGGTTAGGGTCTTATAACCAGGCGCCATGGCATGACACGGGAAGACTTCCCCCGGCAACAACGCTACCGCCCGTTCCATAAAAAAACAGATTTCCTTAGGGTTTTTGCGGAGGGGGGGCGTGTCCACATTCATGTGTAACTTCTTCCCCTCCTCCCGCGCTTTATGAAAAAGCTCCTGGAGCACTTCGGCCCCAAAGACCTTCAAACCTCCGGTGGCGGTATCGGTGCAATAACTGAAGGTTACGTGTTCGACTCCGAGTTGCGCCGCCAAAGATATGAATGCCGGGATTTCATGGAGATTTTGCTCCAGGATGACAAAATTCAGCATAATGCGCAAATTATTCCGGCCGGAAGTTTTTTGCAACCTGGTACAACGGCGAATATTCTCAGTGACCCTATCAAACCGGGCTCCGACCCTGATGGCTTCGTAGACCTTCCTGGAAGCCCCATCCATCGAAAAATACAGGAAATCGATGCCGGTATCCAGGAGACGAGCTGCGGTGTGCTCATCGAGCAAAGTGGCATTGGTGGTGAGACCTACTTCGCCACCAGCTGCCATCCTGTCTTTGATTCTGGGGATCAGGCTGAAAATCTTAGGGTAAAGCAATGGCTCCCCTTGGCCCTGGAGCAAGGCCGACACAAAGTTTGAGCCGGCTTCCAGTAAAGGCTCAAGAGCCTCGTCGGATATATCCATATCAACTATTTCGTCTGTGGCTTGCCTGGCGCACATGGTACATTTGAGATTGCAGCGATCGGTCACCGGGAGACAAATTTGTTTCAACGGAAGGTCCAGATTTTTTATAGCGATTACTAAAGGTTGTGACCTCACTTCTATCATATGCGGCGGCTCTTTGGAATTGTCCCAGAGAGAAACATGCAGCATGCAATATCCATCTTCTTCAATAAGACCGCGCCACCCCTGTTTGATCTCAAGCGGAACTTTCTGATTCTCCAAGCTGATAACCCGTCTGTTGAAATCTAAGACAAACGAGGTGCTCTCCTGCTTTATATACTTTAGCGGGATGTCCCACCAGCCATAATGTCTCCTCATGTGGCCGGGGGCTATTAAAGGGTATAAATCGAGTCTGATAAAGTGGTCGTCCGAACCATAAAGGCGACGGTCAGAGACAGTGAGCCTGCCGCGAGCGGGTCCTGTCAACAGGTATGGTATTTCTATATCACATGTCTTATTCACAGTCTAAGCTCCTCTTTCCTTTTCATCTTCAGGAATTACAGCCAAAAATCCCGATGTCACTACTTGCAATACCGAATCGTCAATTTTCCTTTTCCTCTGCAAGGCTGCTCTTGCAGGCATATATTTCCAAAAACAACCCAAAAACCTCATGACGCCTAATATCCTGTAAGGTCTTGTACAGGACATAAGGGTTCTTAAAAAAGCCCTCAAGAAAAGACGCTTGCCGAAGTTCTTGAAGTACGTGAGTAGCGTGTTGCGAAATACCTGTGATTCACGCCTGGGATCAGCCAATCCATATGCGCTTCCCCCGTAATGGTATAACCCCAACTCCGGTATGTGCACGACAACATGACCATGAAGCCAGCACCTAAGCCCCAAATCGTGGTCTTCCCAGTTGGAAATAAAGCCTTCGTCGAAAAGATAGTCAAGGTCGTCTACCGCCGACCTCCTGATCATGAAGCCTGCGCCGCACGGAGCAGAGATGAAGCGTTCACCCGCAAGGAGCTTCTCATTGTTTGTGATCAAACCGTCTATTATGAAGGTGTCTGCGTACCGGGTTCTGGAGCCCTTAGTTTCAATCGTAGACCCGACGATTGAAATGTGAGGCGATAGCTCTATATGTTCTACAAAACGTCGCACAGCTCCCTGTTCCAAAACCACATCCGCATTCAGCACGCATATGAATTCTCCTTTGCATTTCGAGAGCCCAAAATTGTTCCCCTTGCAAAATTCAAGGTTTTGTTCCATCACAAACAGATTCAAGTGGCTGAATTCTTCACGAATTATCTTAACAGTGTGATCATCAGAGTGGTTGTCAATCACGACGACCTCGATATTTGGGTAATCCTGCGCAGCAATGGAATTCAAACAGTGCCGGACATAGCCCTCGCTGTTATAGGTGACGATGAGGCAGCTCACAAGCGGGGCCTCATTATCCTTAACATATTTTCGTAAACGCATAGAAACAGAATAGTACGGTATGATTACGGGCTGGGTATGGTGGTGTTGCCGATATCCGGCGACGGTCAGGGTTCCTTTCAGGGTTGAACACAATAAACCTGCTCTTTCCGCATCCTTTCCAATACCGAGCACAAGAGAGTAAGTCTTGCCGCGACTGTCCCGTATCGGTTCGAACCGGAAAGGTTCGTTAAACTTCTGCAATTTAACACGTGACCCGAACTCCAGCGTATGCCTTGCCTTCCGCAACGCAACAGGATTATATTCCTCAAAGACGTGAAGCGTGAGCTCTGCAGGTTCCCTCTCGCCATACGACCTGACCAGAAGATCGAATGACATCCCGGATAGGTTATCCTCCATACTTGTGAAAGTGAATATGTATGAATTCCCTCCTCTTATGCCTATTCTAAGCAAACGCCCGAGCGGCACATTGTCGCAAAATTCAAGAGTTCCTCCTCTTATAAAAGGCGCTGCTTCAACCTGTGTGAACTCCCGGCACATATCGTGGGTCATAACGGTACGTTTGGAAACCGGCTTTCAAAAGTGCTCTGGTTTATCCACTCTCTATTCCTCAGGGTAAGATGTCTTCGTATGAACCACACCAGAGACTCCGGTAAATGATCATATGTCAAAAGATAGAAATAATACAGGATAGATTGCCGGGTCAGACCGTTGATCATGAAAAAGTCTTTTGTATTCTTTGCGCTTAAGGAAAAACGATAAGAAGATAAATTCTTGGCGTCAGCCCTTATCCGATGTACACAAAGGGGTTCCTGAAGGCAGGCGATACTTCCGGAACGTCTGAGAACCTTTCTCATGAAATGCTCGTCGGCCAGCAAATAGTCTGCATCATAACGGAAGCTGTCCTTTCGGAACACGAGAGACGTATGGTTGACAATGTCAGCTACGAAAGGATTTCCTATCAGGATAAGAACACCCTTGTCTTCATAAAAGAAATATGTATTAGTTCCGCAGGCGACAAAATCACGGTTATCATTTAAGAACCTTACCTGGGTCTCAATTTTTTCACGGAACCATACGTCGTCATGGTCCTGGATAGCAATATAATCTCCTGCGGCACGTTCGATAAGATAGTTCAACCCGTCATACGGACCAAATGTATGATCGCTGCTGTACACATTCAAGCGCGGGTCCTTAAAGGAGCTGATGATATCCTTCGTCCTATCGCTCGATTTATTATCGAGGATCAATAGCTCTATATTCCGATACGATTGCTCTAGACAACTTCTTATTGTTTTTGCGACAAAATCTTCCGCATTGTAGGAAACGACAAGGATGCTAACGAGTTTCTCCATGTCCCTGCCGCACTGCGCTATTTCCTTTTAAAAAAAGCGTCTATTTTCATGCCTAACCATGTTAGCATTTCAATCACAGAATATTTAAGTCTTTGCATGAACAATGATTCAGTTGTCTTCCACTTGCCATATCCGGGCGTTGTATAAATCCATATGAAGTTTTTTTTATGTTTTTCCAACACTTTCTCTAGTGTGTAAAAATATTCCCTGCTTAATCCGAAATTAAGAATAAACGAAAACTTATAAAAGCGTTTATTGGTCAAAGCGCCCTTTGACTTATGAATTACGAACAAAGGGATCACATAAACACCCTTCTTCAGGGTTAGCATAGTAAGGCAATAATCCACCCCGTACAAATGCCAATTATTACATGAATACTCATCGAGTTGATACTTTTGAAAAATGTCCCGCGGGATGATTAATAGTAGCTCATCAAGTGTCTGTACTCGCTCCGGTGAGCTTATAGGGCCGCCTATCTGCTCCATATCATCCCCATGGGTAATAACATTTCTCGTTCTTTGCGAAACGCTATCCCCTTCTTCAACACTCCCCACTACACCCGCAATGCCCAGATTCGGAATAGTATCAAGCATCTTTTCAGCATCCTCTAACCATGTGTTTGAAGGCAAAATTACATCTTGATGGACGAACATAATATATCTCCCCTTTGCTCGATTTCCACCAAAATTAAGGGCTTGGGCTGCAGATTGAAAACCCTGTTTTGCAGTATCAATTGTTATCATTTCATATTCAACTGTTTGGGCTTTAAGGCTCTTGAGCAGCCAACCATTCAATATTGCAGCATTGTTGCATGCACAAACTATAGATATCATCCTCTACGTGATAGTGTACCTTTGGTTGTGTGAAAATTGACAAGAGCACGGCAGGAAACTGATAAGAGCTCTTACCATATAAGTTTTTTACCATTTCCCAACAGCTAATCTATTAAGTCCTATGGTGCCGGTGGTGGGAATCGAACCCACACGAGGTTGCCCTCACCGGATTTTGAGTCCGGCGCGTCTGCCAGTTCCACCACACCGGCGCATTAAAACGATAGCATAAAAAATTGCCAAATGACAAATGAGCACTTAACTCGCGCGTCGGTTTGATCCCCAGATTTTGACATTTGCACCCTTATACTTTATCCTTCATATATGGCAAAAGAATGTGTGGACTTTCTCATCATTGGAAGCGGTGTCGCGGGTCTCAGGGCTGCCATTGAATTGGCACCCCATGGTACTGTCGTCATCGCAACAAAGGACGTTCCGTCGGAGAGCAGCACAGAATATGCGCAGGGGGGTATAGCAGTTGCCCTGAGCGACGAAGACGAGGTGGGTATTCACGGGGAAGACACCCTCAAGGCCGGGGATGGCCTCTGCCGTGAAGATGCGGTAAAGGTCCTGGTTGAGGAGGGACCCGAGAGAATCATGGAACTCATCTCCTGGGGTGCAGAGTTCGACAGGGAGGGAACAAGACTTGCCTTTACGAGGGAAGCGGCTCATTCCAAGAACCGTATTCTCCATGCCCACGGTGACTCTACAGGAAAAGAACTGGAAAGGGTTCTCCTTACCAAGGTTCGCACCTACCACTCCGTGAAGAAATATCCCTTTGCATTCACCACCGACCTGATTGTGGATGACGAAAGATGTTGCGGTGCATATATGGTAAAAGAGGGGCAACCCATGAGCCTTTTCGCCAAGGCGACCATTCTCGCTACAGGTGGCGCAGGCCAGATATATGAAAGGACAACAAACCCCGCAGTGGCAACAGGAGACGGAATAGCCATAGCCTTCAGGGCCGGAGCTGTTCTCGAAGATATGGAATTTGTTCAGTTTCATCCCACAAGTCTCTATATGCCGGGAGCGCCCAACTTCCTCCTAAGCGAGGCCATGAGGGGCGAAGGAGCCATTTTAAGAAACATTCACAGGGAACCATTCTTGAAACACTATCATCCCTTGGCAGAGCTTGCACCGCGGGATATCGTATCCAGAGCGATTATCTCTGAGATGGTGAAGACGGGAAGCGCCCATGTATATCTCGATCTCACCCATCTCGAAAAAGATTTTGTGAAAAAAAGGTTCCCCCGGATCAACCTCACCTGCAGGATGTATCACATTGATATCACACAAGACCTCATCCCGGTTTCTCCCGCAGCACACTATCTCATGGGAGGCATCAAGACCGGTCTCGACGGGGCAACAAACGTACGAGGTCTGTATGCTGCAGGTGAAGTGGCGTGTACGGGAGTGCACGGCGCGAACAGGCTCGCAAGCAACAGCCTTCTCGAAGGTCTCGTATTTGGTGCACGGGCGGGAAAGGCAGCAGCCAACTACAGGGCAGAAGCCCGGGAAGGCAGACGCATCAAAGAAGACCCTTCCTCACATACACCTCCAGCATTTCAGGATTTCCGTGCATCTGCTGTTAAGGAGGTACGGAGTTCACTTAAGAAACTTATGTGGGAGAAGGTGGGAATCATACGATGTGCGGAATCGCTCTCCGTGGCGGGAGATATCATTTCCCGATGGCTTCCCTCAGTTGGAGGAGCTTCCATCAAGAGAGAAGAACTGGAACTCAAGAACATGATTACCGTTGCCAGTCTCATTACTGAAGCGGCGATGGCACGAAGGGGGAGCGTTGGAGCGCACTACCGCTCGGACTATCCCGCCAGGGGTGAGAGCTGGCAACAGCATCGCACATGGCAAAAGCCTGAGTAAAGAAGATGTACGGGGACTACGGCTTCACTTCCCCTTTTCATAATAATGCATAATTCCTTCATATCCATCTGGTTCAATGGAATCAAAGGATTCTTTATGATAATGCAAAGACTGGGAATCGAGGGGTTTCCCAGCAAAAAAAGGAGGCATAGAGGCTGAAAAAGAGCAGACGAAAGAACCTAATATGATTATGATAAGGTGAGGACAGGCACGAGGGTAATCAGCATCGCAAAGTGGGCCAGGAATGCATATTCCCCTGTCTCATGCATCATATCATGATTTTGGAGCGGTATCTTCTCCAGCCTGAATATGATATGCCTTTATCTTCCGGTGCAGGTTACTCCTTTCGATGTCCAGTATCTCGGCAGTTCTTGATATATTCCAGTTATTCTCTTCGAGTTTTCTCAAGATGAAGTCCCTTTCAAAGGCTTCCCGCGCTTGCTTCAGCGTTCCGTAACTGAAAAAATCGGCACCCTCATGTCTTCCGGCGAGGCGGAAGTCCCTTGCGTGGATATCTGCAGAAGGGGTCATGATCGCAAGCCTTTCGATGAGGTTCTTTAGTTCCCTTATGTTTCCGGGCCAGTTATATTCCTGAAGACTCTTTATCGCGTCAGCCATAATCCTCTTTGGTGGTTGTCCGTACTCTGTTGCGAGAGACTTTATGAAATGATCCACGAGGGCCGGGATATCCTCCTTATGTTCCCTTAGGGGGGGTACCACAATGGGGACTACATTAAGCCTGAAGAAGAGATCATCCCTAAAATTCCCTCTCTTCACCTCCTCCGTGAGGTCCTTGTTTGTCGCAGCAATAATCCTCACATCGACCTTGATAGTCGTATTCCCACCAACCCTCTGAAAATCCTGTGTCTCGATCACCCTCAGCACCTTTGATTGGGTCTGAAGAGACATGTCCCCGATTTCATCCAGAAAAAGAGTTCCAGTATCAGCCAACTCA
>Ga0335070_10000617_pt1 | contig 40041 bp, 31 predicted proteins | sample Lox_Sample_13_FD_206722 | JGI IMG/M metagenome (GOLD analysis project Ga0335070, IMG submission 206722) | Soil microbial communities from Loxahatchee National Wildlife Refuge, Florida, United States - Lox_Sample_1.3 | ecosystem: Environmental > Terrestrial > Soil > Wetlands | place: USA... | reverse complement strand
TTCGCGTCGAGCGGACCCAGCGTCGCGCCGTGGGTGCACTTCACGTCGTCGGCGTAGATCTCGAGCTGCGGCTGGCTGTCGGCCCGCGCCTGCTCGGAGAGCACGAGGTTGTGGTTGGTCTGCTTCGAGTCGGTGCGCTGCGCGCCCGGGCGGACGATGATCCGCCCGTTGAACACCCCGCGCCCGGCGTCGGCGAGGACGCCGTTGAAGAACTCGTGGCTCTGGCAGTCGGGCTTGGCGTGGTCGATCACGGTGTGGTGGTCGGCGTGCCGCGTCCCGCCCAGGAGATAGAGCCCGTTGAGGACCAGCTCCGCGCCGGGGCCGTCCAGCACCGACACGATGTCGTGCCGCGAGAGCGCCGCGCCGAGCACGACGGGGTGGAAGCGCAGCACGCTGTCCCGGCCCTGCAGCGTGTGCGTGGTCGCGACGTGATAGGCACTCCCGGCCTCGCGCTGGAGCCGCACCAGCTCGAGGTGGGCGCCGTCCTCGACCACCACCTCGGTCACGGCGTTCGTCCAGTAGGTGCCGTCCTGTAGCGCCGCGAAGCCCTCGATCACCGACGCGCGCGCCCCGCGTTCCACCACGACCAGGCTGCGCGGATGCGCGACCGTGGGCTCGGCGCCCGGCGCGGACAGGAACAGCAGTTGCAGCGGCGCGTCGACCTCGACGCCCTCCCCCACGTGCACGAACGCTCCGTCGCGCAGGAAGGCGGTGTTGAGCGCGCCGAACGCGTTCGCGCCGGTCGCCGCGTGCCGCGCGAGATGCCGCTCCAGCAGGAGCGGCTCCTCCTCGAGCACCTCCGCGAGGCTGCGCGCACGCACGCCCGCCGGCAGGTCGGCGACGGACGAGAGCTGCGGCACGTAGCGCCCGTTGACGAACACCAGGCGGCACGCGCTCGCGACGGGGAGCAGCAGGGGGGTCACGCGCTTCGCGGCCGGACCGACCCGCCGGGACGGAGCCGTGAACGGCGTCTCCGCGATCGCCGCGACGCTGGTGAACCGCCAGTCTTCCTGGCGCGTCGTCGGAAACCCGAGCTCCGCGAACCGCGCCAGCGCCGCTGCACGGATCTCGCGGAGCCACGGCGGCGCCCCGCCCGCGCCGTTGGCCGCGAAGACCTCGTACTGCGCGACGTACCGCTCGGTCGCGCTGGTCGTGCGCTTCGCGTGGCGCGACACCATGGCCCTAGACCGTCGCCTCCGTGCGCACCCAGTCGTAGCCCTTGGACTCGAGCTCGAGGGCCAGCTCCTTGCCGCCCGAGAGGACGATCTTCCCCTCGCTCAGCACGTGCACATGGTCCGGCGTGATGTAGTTCAGGATGCGCTGGTAGTGCGTGACAATGACCGTCGCGTTGTCCGGCCGCCGCAAGCGGTCTACCGCGCTCGCCACGGTCCGGAGCGCGTCGATGTCCAGCCCCGAGTCGGTCTCGTCCAGGATCGCGAGCCGCGGCTCCAGCACCGCCATCTGGACGATCTCGTTGCGCTTCTTCTCGCCGCCCGAGAAGCCGTCGTTCACCGGCCGGTTCATGAGGCTGTCGTCCGACTCGACCGCCTTCAGCTTGTCCGCCAGCAGATCCAGGAACTCCAGCGGATCCAGCTCCGGCTGCCCGCGGTGCTTGCGCGCCGCGTTCAGCGCCGCGCGCAGGAAGTACGCGTTGGTGATGCCGCGGATCGCCACCGGGTACTGGAACGCGAGGAACACGCCCTCGCGTGCACGCTCCTCCGGATCCATCTCGAGGAGGTCCCGGCCCTGGTACGTCACCGAGCCCGCAGTCACCGTGTAGGCCGGATGGCCCGCCAGCACCTGCGCCAGCGTGCTCTTGCCGGAGCCGTTCGGGCCCATGATCGCGTGCACTTCGCCGGCACGCACCACCAGGTCGATGCCGCGCAGGATTTCCTTGCCCTCGACCGAGGCATGCAGGTTCGAGATTTCGAGCATACGCGCTACCCGACGCTGCCTTCGAGGCTGATGCCGAGCAGGCGCTGGGCCTCCACGGCGAACTCCATCGGCAGCTCCCGGAAGACCTCCTTGCAGAATCCGTTCACGATCATGGACGTCGCGTCCTCGGCCGACAGTCCCCGCTGGCGGCAGTAGAAGATCTGGTCCTCGCCGATCTTCGAGGTGGACGCCTCGTGCTCCATGATCGCCGTGCTGTTACGCACGTCGATGTAGGGGAAGGTGTGCGCTCCGCACTGGTCGCCGATCAGCATCGAGTCGCACTGCGAGTAGTTCCGCGCCCCCGTCGCCCCCTTCAGGATCTTCACCAGGCCGCGGTAGGTGTTCTGCCCGTGGCCGGCCGAGATGCCCTTGGAGACGATGGTGCTCTTGGTGTTCTTCCCGATGTGGATCATCTTGGTCCCGGTGTCCGCCTGCTGGCGGTTGTTCGTCACCGCGACCGAGTAGAACTCCCCGATCGAGTTGTCGCCCTGCAGAATGCAGCCGGGGTACTTCCAGGTGATGGCCGACCCGGTCTCCACCTGCGTCCACGAGATCTTCGAGTTCTTCCCCGCGCACTTCCCGCGCTTCGTCACGAAGTTGTAGATGCCGCCCCGCCCCTGCTCGTCCCCGGGGTACCAGTTCTGTACCGTCGAGTACTTGATCTGGGCGTCGTCGAGCGCCACCAACTCGACCACCGCTGCGTGCAGCTGGTTGGCGTCCCGCATCGGCGCCGAGCAGCCCTCGAGATAGCTGACGTAGCTCCCCTCTTCGGCCACGATCAGGGTCCGCTCGAACTGCCCCGATGCCGCGGCGTTGATCCGGAAGTACGTCGACAGCTCCAGGGGGCAGCGCACGCCTTTCGGGATGTACGCGAAGGACCCGTCGGTGAAGACCGCCGAGTTCAGCGCCGCGAAGAAGTTGTCATTGGCCGGCACCACCGAGCCCAGGTACCGCCGGACCAGCTCCGGGTGCTCGCGCACCGCCTCGGAGAAGGGGCAGAAGACGATCCCGTGCTGGGCCAGCGTCTCCTTGAACGTGGTCGCCACCGACACGCTGTCGAACACGGCGTCCACCGCGACGCCCGATAGTCGCTTCTGCTCCGCGAGCGGGATCCCCAGCTTCTCGAACGTCTCCAGCAGCTTGGGGTCCACCTGTTCGAGGCTGTCCAGCGACTTCTGCTGCTTCGGGGCCGCGTAATAGACGATGGACTGGTAGTCGATCGGCGGGTGTTTCACGTTCGCCCAGGCCGGCTCCGCCATCTTCACCCACTGCCGGTACGCCTTGAGCCGCCACTCCAGCATGAACTCGGGCTCGCCCTTCTTCGCCGAGATCAGCCGGATGACGTCCTCGCTCAACCCGGCCGGCACGTCGTCCGACTCGATGTCGGTGACGAAGCCGTACTTGTAGGGCTGCAGGACCTGCGTTTCGATGGACGTCATGTCAGCTCCCGCTCGCGCCGCGGCCGTTCACCCTCCGCCGACGGCCCGGGAGTGATGGCGTACTCGCAGGCGTTCGAACCCTCCGTGATGTGCGTGCGGCGCTCCACCTGCGCCGCCAGCACCTCCGTGAGGAAGCGCCGCTCTGCGGCGCATACCTCCGGATACCGCTCCGCCACCGCCCGAATCGCGCAGTTGTGCTCCGCCAGCCGGATCGCGCCACCCCGGCTGTCCCACTCCGCCATGTACCCTTCTTCGGTGAGGATCCGCACCAGCCGCTGCAGCCGGACCTCGACCGGCTGGTCCGCGAGCTCCGATTTCAGCTGAGCGGCGCGCGCCTTGAACTGATCCGCGAACAACTCGTTGATCTCGCCCCGGCCGGCCTTCTCCTCGATGTGATGGAGCAGCTCCTTGAGTGCGCTCTCGTAGCGGTTCGGAAACAGCGCCTCCCCGCGCGGCGTCAGCCGGTAGACGTAGACGGGGGCTCCCATGCCGCGCTGCTCGCGCACGTACACGACGGAACCGTCCAGCTCGAGCTCCTTCAGATGCCTCCTGATCGCGTTGGTCGAGACACCGAACACAGCGCTAAGATCTTTAGCCGTAATCGGCTGTGACCTCTTGACCTCCAGCAGTACCTGGGCCCTGGGCCCGCGGAGACCGGTCGGCGAGCTGGCGTTGTCCATCATGGGCAGATAAACCCTAGTGGAATAGTCATATATGACAACTTCACCAATACTTTTGTTCGCGAAGTGAATCTTACCTGACTAGAGGTAGGGGCGCAACACCGCACTAGCGTCGGGTCCGAGCGCGTCCAGGATCGCCTGCACGGTTATCCAGCCGTTGCGGTGCTCCAGCGCCAAAGAGAGGATGGCGGCGCGAAACTCGGATTCGCCTGCAGCGCGTCGCGCGGCTTCAAGGACGGCGGCGCCTTTCGATCGCAGCAGGTCGGCTCCCGGCGCTCCGGGAACGAGAGACGTGAGCGGAGCATCGGCGAGCGGAGGTCCGGCCGCGCGCCAGCGGGCCTCGGCCTCGCGCACCAGGCGCTGACGCACCGTGTCGCCCTCGAGGGCGCCGCGAGCCGCAATCGCCGTCCAGACGGGGAAGCCCTCTCGGACCCACCACGAACCTGGACCGGAGGCGGCCACCGAGTTGCCCCACCAGCTGCGGGCGATCTCCCGGAAAAGGACATCTCGCGTGGTGTCCATACCGCCGTTCAGGACCAGGCCCAGGAAGCCGCGGGCCTCCGGAAGCCGCGTGGACACGACGTTGACTTCGGCGATGGGGAGGCGGCCAAAGGCGCGCGAACAGAACATCCAGGCGGCCCGCGCCGCGCCGGCCACCGCGCTGACCGTCGCGTCGGACGCCGTGTCGTCCGGCGCCAACCACACGGCAACGCCGAGCCCGTCCACGCGACGCGTGAGGACCCGGTACGCGCCGAGCGCGAAGGCGGGCGTCGCGGCCGCGGCGTCCTCCGTGGCCCACGTGACGCGTCGCCGCCCCGCCGACACGGCCTCTGCCGTCATCCGGCCCGGGGCGACTGCCCGCCAGGTATCCGGAACGTCGAATGTCAGCGTGAAGCGCGCCCGGAGCGTCTGGGCGACCTGCCCCGCGGAATCGAGGGCGGACTGCACGCGCGGCAGCCAGTCGAAGGCGAGATAGGCCCCGTCCGGGGCGAATCCACCCTGCTCTGGCGGGAGCGCGACCGCTTCGGCCCCAAGATGGTAGAACACGGTGATCGCCGTAGCTCCCTGTGGCTGCACATCGTCCGGGAGCTTGATCCGCGACAGGCCGGCCGAGCTGAGGCCGGACTGGGTCGCCGCCGCGGTACGCACGCTGTCCAAGGCGAACGCAGGCCAGAGCCAGACGGCCGCGGAGTCTGCGGACACCGGGCCGTCGTTGACCAGCTCGATGCGCACGGCGAAATCGGCTCGCAGACGCGTGCTGTCATAGCGCACCAGCGCGGCGTACGACTGCGCTTGCCAGGGCGACCAGGGCAGGCCGCGCGAAGCCGCGAGACGCTCGGCGGACGGAGGCCCCGCGCGGGCGGCCACGGCCGACCCGCCACCGATCCGAAGACCATCCAGCACCCGCCGGTAGCCGACGGCGATCGAATCGTGCGGCACGGACCGCGGGTACCGGAACTGCAGGACGATGAGCTCGCGGCGCCGGGCGATGACGTATTCCTCCGCGCTCAGCGGAACCCCGCCGATCGTGCCGCTCAAGCTCAGGCGAATCGTCGGGTAGCCGGACAGCCGCAGCGAGTCCCGGCTCAGCAAAGTGAAGCTGTCCCCGAGCTGCGATCGCCAGGCGACCTGGAGCCGCTGGTCGGCCACCTGGCCCAAGGACGCCCGGCCCGGATACGCCGTGATGATGATGGCTCCCCACAGCTGGTTCCCGAGGGGCTCCGCTCTTGGGTGGAAGATGACGGTCGCCGTTCGGCGTCCGTGGCCGGGCTCGAATAGCCAATCCTCGAAAGGACGCGGGATCGAAACGCCGAACGTCGCGTCTTCGTAGACCGGGGCATCGACGGTGCCGGTATCCTGGGGGATCGGAGGGTGGGGCAGGGCCAGACAGGCGACCAGCGCCAAGCCGAGCATGGCTCATCCTACAAGTCGGAGCGAAAGAGCGCTACATTGGCCGTCCCTATGTTCCCGATCCTGCCGTTCCTGCTCGGGGTGGCCGTTGGCGCCGCGTACTGCGCGCCGGTCGGGCCTGTCAATCTCGAGATGGTGCGGCGAGGACTCTCGGTCGGGTTCCTGGCCGGCTTCCTGGTGGGACTCGGCTCAGTCATCGGGGACGCGTTCTGGGCGGCGGTGGGGATCCTGGGCTCGAGCTTCCTGACGGAGTCCATCCCCCTGCGAACGGCGATCGGAGCCCTGGGTGTCGTGATCCTGCTGTTCGTGGCGTGGGGGGCGTTCCGGGCGTCGCGTCAGGATCCCGACTACCATCTCACCGACCCGCCACGCAAGCGCACCGGTTTCGCCGTGGGCGTCGCGTTGTCGATGGCGAACCCGTTCGCGGTTCTCTTCTGGCTCACGGTCACGGCGTCCGGGGCCATGGCGAGCCTCGGAGTAGACCGCAGCCATCACATCGCTCGCATCTGGTTCTTCATCGGACTGGTCGTCGGGGCGATCATCTATGCGATGGTCCTGTCCGGGATCGTCGCGTGGAGCCGGCGGTTCGTGTCGCGCCACGTCATGAGGAAGATCAACTTCGGTGCGGCGCTGACCCTCCTGGGACTCGCGGTTTTCCTCGCGTTCCGCGTCGTCGGGCTCCTCCGCAGGATGTAGCGTCGCTCCGCCGCGATGGCACTTTCCAGCGCTTCCGTGACACCGCTGCTCGCCGTGGCCGGGATCACGAAGCGCTTTCCCGGCGTCATCGCGCTCGACACCGTGGACTTCACCGTCCAGGCGGGCCAGGTGCACGGGCTGGTGGGCGAGAACGGGGCGGGGAAGTCCACGCTGCTCAAGCTGATCGCCGGCGCCGAGCGACCCGACGCGGGGGCGATCGCGATCGACGGGCGGCCGGTGAGCTTCGCGGCGCCCCGCGATGCGCTGCGCGCCGGGATCACGGTGATCTACCAGGAACTCTCCCTCGTCCCGGCGCTCGGCGCCGACGCCAACATCTTCCTGGGCATCGAGCCGGTCCGGCACGGAGTGCTCGACCGCCGCGCGGCGCGCGCACGGGCCGCGGACGCCCTGCATGCACTGGGCGCCACCTTCGACCCCGCGACACCGGCGCGGGACCTCTCGGTCGCCGAACAGCAGCTGGTGGAGCTGGCGCGCGCGCTCGCCCGGGACGCGCGACTGATCGCCCTCGATGAACCGACCGCCGCACTGTCGCACCTCGAGACGGAGCGCCTCTTCGCGCAGATCCGCCAGCTCACCAGCCGTGGCATCGGCGTGGTATTCGTCTCGCACCGGCTCGAGGAGGTGCGGCGCATCGCCGACGAGATCACGGTCCTGCGGGACGGCCGGCGCGCCTTCACCGGCCGCGCCACGGCGGTCGACGACGCCGCCGTGATCCGGTACATGGTCGGCCGCGACGTCGAGTACGCCCGGGTCGCTCCAGCGGCGCCTGCGCCCGGACCGGCCTTGCTCGAGGCGCGCGGTCTCACGAGGCGGCGCGCGTTCAGCGACGTCTCGCTCGTGCTGCGGCGTGGGGAGATCGTCGGCCTCGCCGGGCTGGTCGGCGCGGGCCGGACCGAGGTCGCACGGTGCATCGCCGGAGTGGATCCGCCGGACGACGGCTCGATGCTGCTCGACGGAGCGCCCTATCGCCCGGTGTCCCCACGCGATGCGATCGCCCGCCGCGTCGTCTACCTCCCGGAGGACCGCAAGACTCAGGGGTTGATCCTGGGCTTGAGCGTCCGCGAAAACGTGACCCTTCCGACGCTGGGGCGGTTCGCGCAGTGGGGCGTCGTGCGCGGCGAGCTGGAGCAGGTGGCCGCTGCTCAGGCGGTACACGCGGTCGAACTGCGACCACCCGATGTCGAGCGCGAGGCCGGGACGCTGTCGGGTGGGAACCAGCAGAAGGTCGTGCTGGCGAAGTGGCTCCTCGCGGATGCCGACGTCCTGCTCTTCGACGAGCCGACCCGCGGCGTGGACATCGCGACCAAGACCGAGCTGCACCGCGTGATCCGCTCGCTGGCCGACGCCGGCAAGGCCGTGCTGGTCATCTCCTCCGAGCTCCCGGAGGTGCTCGCGCTCGCGGACCGCATCGTCGTGATGCGTGAAGGACGGATCGCGGGCGAGTTGCCCGCGGCGGGGGCCACGGCAGAAGGGGTGCTCGCTCTGGCCCTGCCGGTCTCCCACGCCGCATGAAGACCCGCGCCGCCGCCCGGTTCGGCGTCCCCCTCGCCCTCGCCGGCATCGTGGTGGTGGCGAGCGTCCTCATCCCCGGCTTCCTGAGTCGCGCCAACCTCACGACCATCCTCCTCCACGTCTCTATCAACGGCATCCTGGCGCTCGGCTCCATCTTCGTGATCATCACGGCGGGGATCGATCTCTCGGTCGGATCCGTGGTGGGGTTCGCCGGCGTACTGGCCGCCGCCGCGCTGACCAGCGGCACGGTGCTGCGGCTCCTCGGGCCCGCAGGGGCGGCCGTCCTGGCGGCACTGGTCGGGATCGGCGTGGGCGCCCTGGTCGGTCTCGTGAACGGCGGCATCGTCGCCCGGCTCGGCGTGGCGCCGTTCATCGTAACGCTCGCGATGATGACCGCGGCCCGCGGGGCTGCCCGGCTCGTGACGGGCGGCGTGCCGATCGGCTTCCCCGATCCCGGCGACCCGCTCTACGACCGGAAGGTCGCGGCCCTCGACGCGCTTCACGCCGTGGGCGGCGGGCGCATCCCCGTCCCCGGCCTGCCCACCGGCTTCCCGGTGCCCGCGCTGGTGATGCTGGCCCTGGTGGCGCTAGCTGGATTCGTGCTCACCCGCACGCGATTCGGCCGGCACGTCTACGCGGTCGGGGGGAACGAGGAAGCCTCTCGGCTCTCCGGCGTTTCGGTGGGCTGGGTCAAGCTCGGCGTCTACGCCATCGCCGGCGGGAGCGCCGGCCTCGCGGCGGTGCTGCTGGTCGGGCAGCTCCGCAGCGGGGGACCGGATGCCGGCATGCTGTACGAGTTGAACGCGATCGCGGCGGCAGTCATCGGCGGCACTTCGCTGTTCGGCGGGATCGGCACGGCGTGGGGTGCGCTGACCGGCGCGCTCCTCATCGGTGTGTTGAACAACGGACTCGATCTCCTCGGCGTGCAGGCGTTCTGGCAGGAGATCGCCAAGGGGGCCATCATCCTGCTCGCCGTGCTGTTCGACGTGTGGATGAAGAAGATGGATGCGAGACGCTGGCGCGATCGAGCAGGGGGAGAGGGCGTCGGCAGCAGATCCTGACGAAGGGAGACGGCGATGAGCAGCTGGTTGAGCCGGGCGATGTGCATCGCGTGCGCCGGGGCGGTCTTCGGAGCGACCGTGCGCGGGCAGGATCTGCCCATCAGGCGCTGGCTGGTCCGCGGCCCGATTCGTACCGACAGCGGCGCGACGCGGCTCACCCGCGACTACCTCGGCAGCGAGGCCACGGTCCTGCCCGACTCCGGCGACGTGATCGGCGGTGGCCCCTTCATGCCGGTGGACGCCGACTCGCTCGGCGGCATCGACCTCCAGCGGGTGTTCGCGGGCTCGACGGACTACGCCGCCGCCTACACTCACGCCTACGTCTGGGCGCCGGAGGATCGCACGGTCCTGTTGGTGATGGACAGCGACGACGATCTGGTCGCGTGGCTGAACGGGCAGCGGGTGTGGTTCCACGATGTCGCCCGAGGCCTCCGCTCCGGCAGCGATACGGTCCCCGTGCGCCTGGCCTCCGGCTGGAACAGCCTGCTGTTGAAGCCTGTCAACCGCACCGGAGGGTTCGGCGTGCTGGGCCGGCTCGCTCGCGCTCCGGGCGAGCCACCACTCGATGGAATCCGCACCTCATACCGCCGTCCGAGCGGCGTGCTGGCATACGGCTATCCAGCGAGCACCATCACGGCGTCGGCGATTCGCCTGGCGGGGGCGCCAACGTGGGATCGCGACCACCTCGAACTGCCGACGAGCCTGGCGCTCACCGCGTGGGGCCGCGACACGCCGGCGGGCGTGGTCGTGCGGGTGACGCAGGCAGGAAGCACTCTGGCGACCGACAGCGTCCCCTCGCTCGTCCCCGCGGATCCGCGGATGCTGCACCTCCGGGCGGCGTTCGACCAGCTGCGGCGCGCCGCGCTGGGCCAGGCGCCGCTCACCGTGACCGTCCGGTGGCCCGGCGGGACCCACGACGCCGCCCTCACGGTGGACGCCGACTGGCTGCTGCGGGTCTGGGGTGGCCGCCTGGCGGTCGGCGTGGAGCGTGGGACTCCGCGGCAGGCTGGCCGCTCCACCTACGACGCGACGCTCGTGGTGCCCTCCGCACTCTCCGGCCGGGCCGTCGATCTCCTGGCGGCGCAGTTCGGGCCGAACGCGATCTACTCGGTGAACGGGAGAACGGCGACCTGGCGGCAAGGGGCGGTCGAGCTGTGCGCTCCGTGCCGGACGGGCGATACGCTGAATCTCGGCATCCGGCTCGAGCCGGGACGGCCGTGGTGGACGCCCCCCGAGGCCCGCGTGCGCGACCTCGGCTACAAGGAGTTCGCGGACGGCTACAGATATGCGCAGCAGCTGACCGGCCGTGCCCCGGCCATCACGCGCCCCGACGCACTCCAGTGGCTGGCGGCGCTGGCAGATTCGGACGCCGGCGCCTACCCGCGGTTGGTCGAGCGCTACACAACCGCCTACGCGCCGCTCGCGGCCGTGTTGCGGCGGGATACGCTGCACCTGGTCGGCAACTCGCACATCGACGCGGCGTGGCTCTGGCCGTGGAGCGAGACCTCCACCGAGGTGATCCCGAACACGTGGCGCACATCGCTCAAGCTGGCGGCGATGTTTCCGGGGTACGTCTTCGCGGCGAGCGCGGCGGCCTACTACGAGGCGATGGACCGGCAGCAGCCCAGCCTCGCGGACTCTCTCCGCGCAGCCGAGCGCGCGGGCCAGTGGGCGATCGTGAGCGGCTGGTGGGTCGAACCCGACCAGAACATCCCGTCGGGTGAGGACCTGGCCCGCCAGGGGTTGTACGGGCAGCGCTACTTCCAGCGCCGCTACGGTCACCGGGCCAGAGTCGGCTGGACCCCCGACTCGTTCGGGTATCCCTGGACGCTGCCGCAGATCTACAAGCTCGCGGGCCTCGACTACTTCGTGACGCAGAAGATCCGCTGGAACGACTCCACGCAGCTGCCCTACGACGCGTTCTGGTGGGAAGGGCGCGACGGGACGCGCCTGTTCACCTACAACCCGTTCGGCTACGACCACGACCTGGAACCGGCGCGCCTCATCAGCGACCGGCTCGACGACGAGCGGCGCAACAACGGGATCCGCCACCAGATCGTGCTCTACGGCGTCGGCGACCACGGGGGCGGTCCCACGATCGAGATGCTGCAGCGGGCCGAGGAGCTGCGGCGGGTGCCCACCTTCCCGGCGATGGTGTACGACAATCCCGACCACGCGCTCGCCGCCGTGCGCGGCTCGATGGCCGACAGCGTGTTCCCGATATGGCACGACGAGCTCTACCTCGAGAAGCACCGCGGCACCTACACGACGCAGGCACGCCAGAAGTGGTCCGCGCGGCACAGTGATGCGCTGCTCAGAACCGCGGAGGCCCTGGCGGCCGTGGACACGGCCGCCTATCCCCGGTCGCGCTTCGAGTCGGCCTGGCACCGGGTGCTGTTCAACGAATTCCACGACATCCTGCCCGGGTCCGGCATTCATCAGGTGTACCTCGACGCCGACGCGAACTACGACAGCGCCTGGGCGACGCTGGATACCGTGACTGCGGCCGCGTTCCGCGATCTGCGCTCACGTCTCGACACGCGCGCCGGGCCGGGCCGCGCCGTGCCAGTCGTCGTCTTCAATGCGCTCACCTGGCCCCGGAGCGGCCCCGCGCGGGTCCTGCTCCCGTCTGGCGACTCGGCGATGTTCGTAGCCCGCGACGTTCCTTCCTTCGGCGCCCGGGTGTTCCCCGTTCACGCCGGTGCACACTTCGCGAGTCCGTTGCCCGCCCCCACGGTGGGACCCACCTGGCTGGAGAACGCCTATCTGCGCGTCGAGGTGGACACGACGACGGGCGCCGTCACCCGGCTCTACGACAAGCGCAACCGCAGTGAGGTGTTCGCCACCGGAGGCCGCGGGAACGTGTTCCAGATCTTCGGCGACATCCCGCGCGAGTGGGACGCCTGGGACATCGGCTACACCGGCGAGCAGTGGGAAGTCACGCAGACCTCGGGCGTGGAGCGCTCGGCCGGTCCCGCCGAGGCCAGCCTCGCGTTCACGCGGCGCTGGGGCAATTCGACCTTTCACGAGGCCATCGTCCTCGGCCGCGAGACGCCGTTCGTGGACTTCGTCAACGACGTCGACTGGCACGAGACGCACAAGTTGCTGAAGGTCGCGTTCACGCTCGGGGTCGAGCCCGACTCCGCCACCTACGAAATCCCCTACGGGACAATCGGCCGCTCATGCCGGCCGCGGACGCAGGCGGAGCGCGCCAAGTACGAAGTGGCCGGGCAGCGCTGGGCCGACCTCTCCGGTGCTGCGTACGGCGTCAGCGTGCTGAACGACAGCAAGTACGGCTGGGATTGCCACGGCAACGTGCTCCGGCTCTCCCTCCTGCGCTCGCCGCTCTGGCCCGACTCTCTCGCCGACCGCGGACGGCACCAGTTCCGCTTCGCGCTGTACCCCCATGCCGGCGACTGGCGCACCGCGCGCACCGAGCGGCTCGCAGCGGAATACAACACACCACTGGTCGCCGCCGCCGAGCCCGTGCATTCCGGCGCGTTGGGACGCACGGTGAGCTTCGCGTCCGTGGACGCGTCCGGCGTCGAGTTGACCTGGGTCAAGCGCGCCGAGGACTCCGACGCGCTGGTCCTGCGCCTGGTCGAATGGCACGGGCACCCCGCCGTGGCGACCGTGACGCTCCGGCCCCGGATCCGCTCGGCGCACAAGAGCAACTTCCTCGAGGATCCCGGTGACGCCGTGTCGGCCACGGCGCACACACTGCGTATCGCGCTGCGGCCGTACGAAATCGCCACCGTCGTCGTGGAGGTCCAATGAGAAGGGCGGCCACCTGCCTCGCCGCGGCCGCGGCTCTCGCCGGGTGCGCCAGAAGGGCGGAGCACGCCCGCCCGCAGGTCGGCGTCACCCTGCTGACCGAGGCTCACGTCTTCTATCAGGACCTCAAGCGGGGACTCGAAAAAGCCGCCGACAGCCTCGGCATGGACCTGCACGTCGTCGCCGGGGAGTGGGACCTCGCCCGGCAGACATCGCAGGTCGAGAACTTCGTCACGCAGAAGATGGACGCCATCGTGATCGCTCCGGTCGATACGCGGGGCATCGTCTCCGCGGTCGAGGAGGCGAACCACGACAGCATCCCGGTCTTCACGGTGGACATCTCCGCGGCCGGAGGGCACGTGACCTCGCACATCGCCTCCGACAACGCGCAGGGAGGGCGGCTGGTCGGCGAGTACCTGGCGAAATTGCTCAAGGGACGGGGGGACGTCGCCATCCTCGACCAGCCCACCGTCTCCAGCGTCATCGACCGGGTCCGCGGGTTCCGCGAGGCCATCGCGAAGTACCCCGACATCCACATCGTCGCCGCCCCGGCCGTGGAACGTGGACTCCGCGACGTCGCGAAGAACAAGATGGACAACCTCCTCCAATCGCATCCGTCGCTGGCGGCGATATTCGGGAGCAACGACGACTGCGCCCTCGGGGCCCTGGCGTCCGCGCGCGCGGCCGGCCGCAGCGACGTGCTCATCGTCGGCTTCGACGCCACGCCCGAGGCACGCTCCGCGATCGAGACGGGCACCCAGCTCAGGGCCGACGCCATCCAGTACCCGGAGGTCATCGGGCGGCGCGCCATCGAGACCATCTACCGCGCGCTCCACGGTGAGCCTGTGCCGCCGGTCGTCGCCGTGCCCGTGGGGATCGTGGATCGGGACTCGCTGAGGCAGGCGGCACGAACGCACTGACGCACAGACGCACGGAGGGGGCCGGGTGACTTGTGCGCCTGCGGCGTGCGTGCGCCGGAGGGTCCTTGTCGACAATCGCCGACTTCCCTACATTGAATTCAAAGACAGGGGTGCCCGTTTCAGCGGGCTGAGATCAGACCCTTCGAACCTGACCCGGTTAAGACCGGCGTAGGGAGTCACCTCCAGGTCTGGACGCTTCTCGCGCGAACCCCTGAGCGCGCGGGAGGCGTTTTGCTTGGACCACCGGAGTGCACCATGTCCCCAGTCACCCAGATGTACTTCGCGCGCCAGGGCGAGATCACGGGCGCCATGCGGCGCGTGGGCGAGCGCGAGGGGCTCGACGCCGACCTCGTCAGGAGCGAGGTGGCGCGCGGCCGCCTGATCATCCCCGCCAACATCCATCATCTCGCGGGCCGGCTCGATCCGATGGGCATCGGCACCGTCGCCGCAGTCAAGATCAACGCCAACATCGGGAACTCCTCGGTCACATCGGACGTGGACGGCGAGCTGGAGAAGCTGCACTTCGCGGTGCATTTCGGCGCCGACACGGTGATGGACCTCTCGACGGGCGGCGGCATCGACGAGATCCGCGAGGCGATCATCGCGGCCAGTCCCGTCCCGATCGGCACGGTCCCCATCTATCAGGTCATCCAAAGCGTCGAGGACGTGGCGGACATCACGCCGCAGATGCTCCTCGACAACATCGAACATCAGGCGCGGCAGGGGGTGGACTACATCACCGTGCACTGCGGGATCCTGCGCGAGCACATCAACCTCGCGATGGGACGCGTCACGGGGATCGTGAGCCGCGGGGGCTCGCTGCTGGCGGCGTGGATGGTGCAGCGCCGCGAGCAGAACCCGTTGTACACCCACTTCGACGCGCTGCTCGAGATCGCCGCCGCGCATGACGTCTCCCTTTCGCTCGGCGACGGGCTCAGGCCCGGCTCGCTGGCCGACGCCTCGGACAAGGCGCAGTTCGCCGAGCTCGAGGTCCTGGGCGAGCTGACGGAGCGGGCATGGAAGCGCGACGTGCAGGTCATGATCGAGGGGCCGGGGCATATCCCCATGCACGAAATAGAGATGAACGTTCGCCTCGAGCAGGAGCTGTGTCGCGAGGCGCCCTTCTACACCCTCGGGCCACTGGTGACCGACATCGCACCCGGCTACGACCACATCACCAGCGCGATCGGCGCGGCGATGATCGGATGGTACGGCGCCTCGATGCTGTGCTACGTGACGCCGAAGGAGCACCTCGGCCTGCCCAACTGTCAGGACGTGCGCGAGGGCGTGATTGCCTACAAGATCGCGGCGCACGCGGCCGACATCGCGCGTGGCAGGAAGGGGGCACGGAACCGCGACGACGCCCTCAGCCGGGCGCGGTTCGCCTTCGACTGGAACGAGCAGTTCCGGCTCTCGCTCGACCCGGACCGCGCCCGCACGTACCACGACGAGACGCTGCCCGCCGAGTACTTCAAGTCGGCCGAGTTCTGCTCCATGTGCGGGCCGAAGTTCTGCTCGATGCACATCACCAGGACGCTCCAGGAACAGGTCGAGGCCGGCCGCCTATCGGAGGGAGCCGGCGCTTCGCTGGTGACGCCACGGTGATGCGGTCGCCCTAGCTTCACGACACAGGTGGGCTTCCCTAGTGGCCCGCCTGTAAGCGAAGCGAACGAGAGCCCTCCCAGCGACTTACGGAGGGCTCTCGTGCATCCGCCCCAGCGACCTTGACGGACCGATGGCCCCACTCCAATTTGCGCGGCGCTACTCCCGATTGAAGCGCAGCCGCCTTTGCGGAGGACAGTTACATGCCGTACGTGATTGCCGAGCCCTGCATCGGCGTGAAGGACCGTGCCTGCGTGGAGGTATGCCCGGTCGACTGCATCTACGAAGATGACTTGATGCTGTACATCCATCCGGACGAGTGCATCGACTGCGGCGCCTGCGAGCCGGAGTGCCCGGTGACAGCGATCTTTCCGGAGGAGGACGTGCCTCCGCAGTGGAAGGACTACATCGCCAAGAACAGGGACGTGTTCAAGGGCCCGAACCCGCCCGGGAAGCCGCAGAAGAAGGGCGCCTAGCGGCGCGACACTATAGACGTACGAAGCCCCGGGGTCCCGCCCCGGGGCTTCGTGCTTCGATGACCGACCGTCCCTATGGCCTCGGTACTGCCTCGAGGAACTCCGCCATCACACGGCTCACCGCGGACGGAGCCTCCAGCGGAGAGAGGTGACCCGCCGCCGCGATGGTCGTCATCGCAGCCGATGGGATCGCGGAGGTCATCGCGCGTGAGAGCGCCGGGGGTGTCAGCTCGTCCTCTTCGCCCACGATTACGAGCGTCGGGACGTCCAGCCTCGGAAGCAACGGCGTCGAATCCGGGCGATCACGCATCGCGCCAAGCGCCCCGGCCATTCCGGCGACGCTCCACCGACCCGCCATCTCCCTGACCTGCGACACGAGATGCGGCTGTGTCCGCTGCGTCGTCCGCCCGAGGAGGCGGGGCAGCATCCGCTCCGCGACGCCCCCGGGGCCTTCGCTGCGCGCGACCCCGATCAGCGTCTCGCGTGCGGCTCGCGCCTCCGCCGCGTCCGCCTCGGCGCGCGTATCCACCAGGATCAGGCCGTGGACGCGTTCGGCGTGGCGGCGCAGCATCTCGAACGCGACGTAGCCTCCCATCGACAGCCCCGCAACCACCGCCTTCTCCAGCTTCAGCCGGTCGAGGAGGCTCACCAGGTCGTCGGCATACGCCGCCATCGAGTAGCCGCCGCTCGGCGACTCGGATTCGCCACACCCCCGCAAATCCGGTGCGATGCGCCGCCATCCCTTCAGGGTCGCGATCTGATGCGCCCACATGGTGTGATCGAGCGGGAAGCCGTGGATCAGCAGGAGCGCCGGCCCGTCGCCCCGCAGCTCGGCCGCGAGCACACCGTCGCTGACACCGAATCGCACTGTCTCCGCGGCGCGTGAGGCGCGTGACCCGAACACGGCGGCGATCTCCGCCGGCATCGGCGACGGCCGGCCCGCCTTGTCGACCGTGACGAAGACGATGTGCAGCTGGGCGACGACCTGATCGTCCTTCGCCCGCACGGCGCGCTGCCGCAGCTCGAGCGACGTCCCTCCCACCTTCACCACTTCGGCGTCCACCTTCAGGACGTCGCCGGGAAACACGGGCAGGAGGTAGTCCACCGTCGCCCGACGCACGGCCGGCCAGACCTTGTTGCGGTCGAACAGGTCCGGCCCGGGGCCCAGGGCGAGCATCTCCCAGCGTGCGCGCTCGAACACCTGCAGGAATGCCGCCTGATTCAGATGTCCGAACGCGTCGCACTCGTAGGAGTAGACGGTGACCTCGACGACGGGGAATAGGCTCACGGGTTCATCCGCTTGGAGTGGACCGGCGGGTATCAAATCGTCCGGCGCGTTCAATAGTAGCCCGCCTGTCGAGACCTCGGAAGAAATGATAGTGTATCGTAATGGTCTGGTCAGTATCGCGACTGTTACTTCAGACACAAGGTCGGTTTCCCACAGGGCACGCGGCCAGCCCATGTGCAATTGTCGAATACTTTGCTCTCCTTTTGTGGGAAAGGTGCGCAGGTCGGTCCGTGCCAGTTGCGCGGGTCCTGGACCACGGCAATCGTTCAGGTCTGATGGTGCGGAACTCCACGCGGCTGACGCCGCACCGATACGTGCGCACCAGCGCCGAGTTGGCGAACCTGATGCGACGCGTGTCGCGCGAGCCGCTGGTCGGGATGGACACGGAAGCGGCCAGCTTCCACCGGTTCGTCGATCGCATCTACCTCATTCAGCTCTCGATCAGCCGTGAGACGGCGATCATCGACCCCCTGACGGTGGAGGACGTCTCCAGTCTGGGTGCGGTGCTGGCCGATCCTGCCGTCGAGGTCGTGTTCCACGACGCGGACTACGACCTGCGGATCCTCGATCGGGACTACGGTTTCCGTGCCCACCACCTCTTCGATACCCGCATCGCAGCCCACCTGCTGGGAGAACCGGCGGTGGGACTGGCCGCTCTGCTCGAGAAACACGTCGGTGTGACGCTCGACAAGAAGTACCAGCGCGCGGATTGGTCGCGCCGTCCCCTGCCACCCGAAATGCTGGAATACGCTGCGACGGACACACGATACCTCCTCGCGCTACGGGAGAAGCTGCGCAGCCTCCTCGAGGTCCGCGGGCGCCTGCGCTGGGCGGAGGAGGAGTTCCGGCGGCTGGAAGGCGTCCGGTGGACGCCGGCGGAGACCAACGGGGGCGCCTACCTGCGTATGAAGGGGGCGCGGAAGCTCGGCCGGCGCGGCTTGGCCGTGCTGCGGGAGCTGGTGCCGTGGCGCGAAGCCATCGCCGCCGAGCTCGACCGTGCGACGTTCCGCGTCATATCGAACGAGGCGTTACTGGCGCTCTCGGAGACCCCGCCGCGCTCTGCCGCCGATCTGGAGAAAGTCGGCGGCATATCGCCGCGCCTCGTGATGGAGCGTGGCGACTCACTGCTCGCGGTGGTGCAACGGGGTCTTGCCGTGCCGGAGAAGGACCTGCCGAGGTTCCCGCGCGCCGAACGACACGCGGCAGATCCGGCGTTCGATCAGGCCGTTGAGCGTCTCAAGGGCGTACGGAATGCCGCGGCCGAGCGACTCGGCCTGGATCCCGGCATCCTGTGTCCCAAGGGGACGCTGGAGGCAGTGGCGCGGGCGCGGCCGCGGTCAGCGGCGGCGCTGGGTGAGATCCCGGAGGTACGTGGCTGGCAGGTGGAGGTGCTCGGCGACGACTTCCTGAAGACCCTCGGCAACTAGCCCCACAGCAGCGACCGGACCCGGGGATCCATCTTCTCCGGCGTCCAGTATGGTTCCCAGACGAGCTCCACGTCGGCCTTCGTCACTCCCTCGATCTTCTCGAGCACGGACTGTGCGTCCGACAGCATCTCCGGCCCCACCGGGCATCCGGGCGACGTGAGGGTCATTTCAACATGCACTTCGCCGCCCTCGCCGACCGTGATCTCGTACACCAGACCGAGGTCTATGACGTTGAGGTTCAGCTCCGGGTCCTTGACCGCGCGCAACGCGTCGCGCACCTGCTCGACGGTCGGCATGGGACGCTCCTGTGGCGGATTTCGCAACCTAGCGGGGCGGCGGCGCTACGACCAGATGCCCGCGATGCGGGCCCCGCACGAGGGACAGAGGCCTGCCGCGGTCACGCGCTGGCGGAGGATCTGATAACCGAACCGCTCGACCAGCAGCTCGTCGCAGTCGGGGCACCAGGTGTGCTCCCAGCGGCCCATCCTTCCGGGCAGGTTCCCCGCGTAGACGTACCGCAGCCCGGCATCCCGGCCGATCTCACAGGTCTTCAGCAGGTCCTCGGCCGTCGTATTCCGCGGGTCGGTCATCCGGTAGTCCTGATGGAACGCCGTGACGTGCCAGGGGATGTCCGGTGAAATGGCAGCAACCGCCTCGGCCATGCGCCTGAGGTCGCCCGGGTCGTCGTTGAACCCGGGCACGATCAGGGTCACGATCTCCATCCAGAAGCCGCGCTCGTGCACCATCGACATCGCATCGAGTACGTGCTGCAACACGCCGCCCAGCGACCGGTAGGCCCGATCCTGCATCGCCTTGAGGTCGATCTTGTAGCAGTCGGTCCACGGGCGGATGTAGTCGAGCACCTGGGGCGTCGCGTTGCCGTTCGAGACGAAGGCGGTCTTGAACCCGGCAGGTCGTGCGAGCCTGAAGATCTCCATCGCCCACTCGGACGTGATCAGCGGCTCGTTGTACGACGACGCCACGACCCGTGCGCCATGCTGGCGCCCGAGGCGGATCAGCGTCTCCGGAGCCACGTCGGTCGTCGGGGTTCCCGCCTCCGGGTCGCGCAGGGCCTGCGACGTCAGCCAGTTCTGGCAGTAGGAGCAGTGGAAGTCGCATCCCAGCATGCCGAAGGTGAGGCAGTCCGAGCCCGGGAGAACGTGGTAGAACGGCTTCTTCTCGGTCGGGTCAACCTGGATGCCCGCGGCGTAACCGCGGGGGACGTACAGCGTCCCGTTGCGGTTGAATCGGACCTTGCAGATTCCCCGGCGTCCCGACCGGATCAGACACTTGTGCCCACAGGCGGTGCAGCGCACCGAGCCATCGTCTCCCTCGGGGTGCCACAGCTCACCGGGCTGCGCGCGTTGATCGAGCAGCTCCTGGAGCGTATTGGCCCGCGCGTCTCTGTCCTTGAACAGGGGGATGGGACCGCGGCGGGGAGAGCCCATATTCGCGAAAGCTGGCCACCGGCACGCCCCGGCGCCAGAGGGGTCGTGCGGATCCTGCCGTAGCCTCCAAACGCGTTGCAGTTGTTGCGCTTGCCTACTTGAGGCTGCCGGGGGGAATCGAGTAGAGAAGCACCGCCGTGCGCCGATCGCGGGTGGTGAGGTCCAAGGCCGATGTCTCCGGGTGAAGGGCGTCCGCGGCCACCGGCGAGTGGCCGAGACCGAGCGCGTGGCCGAGTTCGTGGAGGGCGAGCGCGACCATCTGGGACGGGAGCACCTGGCGGCCGTCGGGTGTATGGGTCCCCAGCGTGATGCGCACGTGCGTGATGGGTCCCTGGCGCCGCCAGGCCACGTCCGCACGGCCGGCGCGGTTGCTGTCGAGACGATCCGCCCACCTGACCACGATGTCGGCGCCCGTCGTGTCGGCGACCTCTTGGAGGTAGACGGGCAGGCCCACCGCATTCCACCGGGTGACCGCCCACGTGACGTTGGCGACGTATGTCTCGAGGAACCCTCGCACCGGCTCGCGCACGACGGCGACCCTGAGCGGCCGCCGCACGCGGTCGTCCCCCCAGCGATGGAGCGCGGAGTCCTCCTCCACAAGCATCGCGGGCAGGTAGGTGTCCGCGCCTTCCCGACCGATGCGGAGAAGCGTCGCGGCGCGCGCCGCCGAGTCCGGGCGCCCCGAGTCCGCGACCGCCGCCGCCATGGTGCTGCTGCCGGCGACGGATGCCCCGGGCGCCGGCGTGCGGCCCGCTGGCGACGGTGGAGCGACGGGAGGAGTCCGGGCCGAGTCCGACGCCGCGGGGCGGACCAGGGCGCGCCGCGCCATGTCGCCGACCACGAGCACGACCAGCAGGAGCGCCGTGATGGGGAGAACCGCACTCCGGGATCGTCCGGCCATAGCGCGGCAATCTGGCGCCGGACGCACCCCGCGGCAAACCCGGCGATTGCGAATCGGCGCGTGGAGCGGCAATATGCGCGCCTTCGCGCGCGCGGTGCACCCGACTCCGATTTCCCGGGGACCCCTTCGTGATACAGCTGCCCGCCAAGAGCATCGTCCGGTGGCGCTGGCCCATCGTAGTCACGTGGCTGGCGGTGACCGCGGCGATGGTCCCGGTGGGGCGCGAGCTGCAGCAGCGGCTGCACGTCGGCGGGAAGAACCTCCACAGCTCCGAGTCGACGATCGCCGAGGAGATGATCGCACGCCGGTTCGGTTCCCCCTACGCCACGTTCGTGGCGGTCGTCATCCAACACCCCTCGCTCACGCTCGCGACCCGCCGGTACTCGGCGTACGTGGACTCCATCAGCGCGGCGCTGGGGCGGCTGCCGTTCGTCCTCAAGACCCTCGATTGGCGCACGGCGGACGATCCGACCTTCCAGAGTCGCAACGGACGGATCACGTTCGTCCTGGCGGGCCTGAGCCAGGGCGACTTCGCGACGAGCTACACGCCGACGCTGCGCGCAGCGGTGCAGGCCGTCCAGCAGCGCTTCGGCAGCGACTTCGAGACGGTCGTCACGGGCGATCCGGCGTTCGACTACGACGTCCGCACGATCGCGGCCGAGGACTCGCGGTTGATGGAGCAGCGCCTCATTCCGCTGACCCTGGTGCTGCTCCTGTTCGCCTTCAGCACCCTGGTGGCGGCGATGATCCCGGTGGTGGTCGGGTTCATCGCCATCACCGTGACGCTGGGGCTGGTGGCGATCGCGGCCACCATCCTGCCGATGTCCATCTTCGTCCTCAACATCAGTACGATGATCGGCCTTGGCGTCGGGATCGATTACTCGCTGCTCGTGGTGACGCGCTTCCGCGAAGAGCTGGACTACGCGCCCAGCCGGCTCGAGGCGGCGGAGGAGACGATCCGGACCGCCTCCCGCACGGTGATCACGTCGGGCGCAACGGTACTGATCGGCTTCGTCGCGCTGATGATCGTGCCGCTGCAGGAGACGCGGTCCGTCGGCCTCGGCGGGGTCTTCGTCGTCGCGACGGCGATGGCGCTGGCGGTGACCTTCCTCCCGGCGCTGCTGGCGATCCTCGGCCGCAACGTGGACAAGCCGGGGTGGATTGCGCACCGGCTCAGGCGCCTGCGTACCGGCCACGGATGGCGACGGTATGCCCGCGGAATCCAGCGCAATCCGTTGCGGGCCGTGTGGATCTCGGGCGCGATCATCCTCGCCCTCGCCGCGCCGGCGCTCTGGCTCAAGATCGGCATGCCGGCGGCCAACTGGTTCCCGTCCGACACGGATTCCGGGCGGGGGCTCGCGCTGCTTGAGGACATGGGGCACGGCGGCGCGCTTCGCCCGCTCCGGGTGGTGCTGGACATGACCGACAGCACCCCGGTGATGGACCTCGACCGGCTGCGCGGGCTGAAGACGCTGTCCGATTCGCTGCGCGCCAACCCCAGGGTGGCGGACGTCCGCGGCATCGTGGACCTGCGAGCGGGAATGCCGCTGTGGCAGTACGACCTGATGTACGCCGACCCGGCGAAGGCCCGCCAGCGGATGCCCGACATCTTCCGTACGTACGTCAGTCGGGACGGGATGGCGACGGCCATGGACGTCATCCTGCGAGACACCGTCAGCCTCGACGGCTCGCTCGAGGCCGTCCGGGACGTGCGACGCCTCAACGTCCGCGCCCTGCCCACGCTGCAGCACGCACGGCTCCTGGTCGGCGGATTCTCCGCGTCGAACCTGGACTTCCGGGACCGCGTGCTCGGGCTGGTGCCGCTCCTCGCAGTGCTGGTCCTCGGCGTGACGGCCGGGATGCTGGCAGCCGTGTTCCGGTCGCTGCTGGTGCCGATCAAGGCGGTCGTGATGAACTCCCTGTCCGTCGGCGCGACGTTCGGGCTGACGGTAGTCGTCTTCCAGTGGGGATTCGGCGGATCGCTGATCGGGCTGGCCGGACCGACCAAGGCGATTTTCGTGATCGGGCCGGTACTGGTTTTCGCGGTCGTGTTCGGCTTGTCGATGGACTACGAGGTATTCCTCCTGTCGCGCATCAAGGAGGAGTTCGACGAGACCCACGACAACGACGAGGCCACGGTCACCGGCCTCTCGGCCACAGGGGGGACGATCACCAGCGCCGCTGGCATCATGATCCTCGTGTTCGGCGCTTTCGCCTTCGCGCGCGTGATGGCGGTACAGATGATCGGCTTCGGCCTCGCGATCGCGGTACTGCTCGACGCGACGCTGATCCGGGTGGCGATGGTCCCCGCCGTGATGCACCTGGCGGGCCGGTTCAACTGGTGGCCGGGATATCGCCGGCACGGCGGCGACTACCGCCGCGGCAGCGGCGGGGTCCGTCAGAGCGGCGTCAGCCGCGCCCCTTGACGTAGCGGTCGAGGAACTCCACCGCGCGACGCATCGCGTCGAGTTGGTCCTCGAGCTTGTGGAAGCCGTGTCCCTCGCCGCGGTACAGCTGCATCTCGACGACGCCCCGGTTGCGGCGGACGGCATCCTCGATCTGGCGGCTCTCCGCCAGCGGCACCCGCGGATCGTTGTCCCCCTGCAGGATCAGGAGCGGCGCGCGGATCCGGCCGGCGCTCAGCAACGGCGAGCGCTCGCGCATCAACGCGGCGTTCCTGGCCGGATCTCCCATTTCGCGCGTCAGGTAGGGCATCAGCAAGGGGTCGGTCGTCCGGGCGAGCGTCACGATCGAACTGATCCCATACAGATCGACCCCCGCGGCCCACCGCTCGGGCGTGAAGGCCAAGGCCGCCAGCGTCAGGTAGCCGCCGTAGCTCCCGCCCATCACGGCGATCTTGCTCCCCGCCACAAAGCCCGACGCGACGAGGTAGTCGGCCGCGGCGACCAGGTCCCGCAGGTCCCCGCCGCCCCAGTCGAGGTTGTTCAGGTCCTCGAACGCCTTCCCGTACCCGGTCGAGCCCCGCACGTTCGGGCGGATCACGACGTACCCGTGGTCCGCGAAGTAGGCCGCCTCGCGCGAGAACCCGTCCGTCCACTGGCCCGACGGACCGCCGTGCGCCATGACGATCGCCGGACTCGAGCCGTCCCGGTGCAGGTTGAACGGCACTTGGACGAACGCGGAGATCTTGCGCCCGTCGAAGGTCGGGTAGTGCACCAGGGTCGCCAGCGGGAGGGCCGCGGGATCCACTCCACCCTCCATGGCGAAGGTCACCTGCCAGGTCGTGTCGCGCCGGACATCATACACCCACACGTCGTTCGCCCGGGTCGCGTCCGCATGGGTCAACAGCACATATCGCCCGTCGGCCGACCACTCCTGGAACACCGTGACGCCGCGCTCGGGGCCGATGCGGCGGCGGTGCGACCCGTCCGGCTGGCTCAGGTACGTGGTGACGCGCCCGTCGGCGTTCTCGGAGTACGCCAGGCTCCCACTGGCCGACCAGCCCGCCGCCTCGACCGGCCACGGACCTGTCTCCACCCAGCGGAGGGAATCACTCCCCAGCTCAACGACGGCCAGACGGGGCAGCCCGTCCTTCGCGTCGGAGATGAGCAGCAGCCGGCGGTCGTCCGGCGAGAACGCCACCGGCGTGTAGCTCCGGGATCCCGTGTGCGGGGTCAGAACGCGCGTGCTCCCCGCGCCGATGTCGAGCAGGACGGCGTCCACGTCGGCGAAGTCGTTGCTGCGCACCAGGGCGAGGAACCGGCTGTCGTGCGACCAGACGCCCCCCTGGATGCCGACCGAGTCGCTGGTGAGACGCCGCGCGCGGCCGGCCGTGAGGTCGCGAAGCCACAGTTCGAAGTGCCCCGGGCGGCCGGAATCCGACACGTAGGCGAAGAACCGCTGGTCATCGGAGAACCCGACGATGTTCTCGCGCACCGCCGGCGTCGCGGTGAGATTGCTCGGCGCGCCGCCGCGCGCCGGCACCGAATACAGGTCGTATCGCTCGCTGCCTCCCGAATCCCGCTCGATGGCGAAGCTCGCACCGTCGCGCGCCCATGCGGCCCCTGCGACGGGCTCGTCGCCGAACGTCACCTCGACCGGCCACCCGCCCCCGGCGGGCACCGTCCAGAGCTGCCGCCGTCCCGTCACGTCCGAGAAGAACGCGACCGTGCGCCCGTCCGGGGAGAAGCCGATGGCGTTGTCGTTGCGGACGTGAATGAACTGGTCCACGCCGTACACCGGGAACGACGTGCGAGCGGTGCTGACCAGCGAATCGTCCGGCGCCGCGGCGCCGCCACCGCCGCGTGCCGAACAGGCACCCACGATCAGGGCGAGCACGAGCATTACGGGTCGGTTCATGTCGCGTGCCTCGATCCACCGGCGGTCAGCGCGGTGGCAGTAGGTCTCCCCACAGATCCCAGTGCCAGGCCGGAACGCGCACGCCGGTGCGCGGATCACGCAGCGGCTTGAACTGCAGCCAGCGGGGGTCGAGGCCGACGGAGCGGCCCCACACCTCGAGCTTCCCGCGGTCGCTGCTCACCAGGTGGGCCATCGGACGTCGGTCGAGAGTGAATCGGTGCAGCCACAGCCCGCCGTCGAGGGCGTGGGCGAGTCCGTCACGCCGCCGCGCAAACTCGCGCCAGCCGAGGACCGCCGTCAAGCCGATCAACCCGCCTTGGCGCTCAGCCAGTCGTCCCCCGCGCCGACCGACGCGACCAGCGGCACCTTCAGCGTCGCCGCCCCCTCCATGCACTCCTTCACCAGACGGGAGACGGGCTCCACTTCGGCGAGCGAGGCCTCAAGCACGAGCTCGTCGTGCACCTGGAGCAGCAACTTGGCGCGGAAGCTCTTCCGCAGCGCCGCCCCCACCCGGATCATGGCCACCTTGATGAGATCGGCGGCCGAGCCCTGGAGCGGCGAGTTCGTTGCGGTGCGCTCACCGAACGCCCGGACGTTGAAGTTCTTGTCCTTGAGCTCGGGGATGTAGCGGCGGCGCCCGAAGATGGTCTCGACGTAGCCCTTCTCCCGCGCCCCGGCGATCGTGCGATCCAGGAACGCGCGTACCCCGGCGAAGCGCACGAAGTAGTCGTCGATGAACTTCTTCGCTTCCTCGTACGAGGCCCCGATCTGCCCTGCCAGGGCACGTGCGCCCTGCCCGTAAATGGTCGCGAAGTTGATGGTCTTGGCGCGCGCACGCATCTCGGACGTCACCGCCTCAGGCGCCACGCCGAAGATGAGCGCCGCCGTCTGCCGGTGGATGTCGCCCCCCGCGAGGAACGCCTCGACGAAGGCCGGGTCCTCCGACAGGTGCGCGAGCAGGCGGAGCTCGATCTGCGAGTAGTCGGCCACGATGAACCGGTGGCCTTCGCGGGGCACGAAGCCGCGGCGAATCGCCTCGCCCCGCGCCGACCGCACCGGGATGTTCTGCAGGTTGGGGTCGGTCGAGCTGAGGCGGCCGGTCGCCGCGCCGATCTGGTTGAACGACGTGTGGATCCGACCGGTCGCCGGGTTCACCTGCCGCGGCAGGGTCTCGAGATAGGTCGAGAGGAGCTTCGAGATCTCCCGGTACTCGAGCAGCAACCGGGGGACGGCGTGTCCCATCGCGGCGAGTTCTTCCAGCACGTCGGCGTCGGTCGAGGGCCCCGTCTTGCCCTTCTTCAGAACGGGCAGCTGCAGCTTCTCGAACAGCACGTGCCGGAGCTGGGGCGTCGAGTTGAGGTTGAACTCGACGCCCGCCTCATGCTGGATCGCGCGCTCGACCTGCCCGAGCTCACCGCGCATCTGGGCGGTCACCCGGGCGAAGTACGCCGTATCGATCCCGATGCCCTCCCACTCCATGTCCACCAGCACGCCGACCAGCGGGATCTCGACGTCGTGGAACAGCCCATCGAGACGGTGGTCGGCCAGGGTGGGCTCGAAGCGCGCCCGGAGCCGCAGACTGCCGGCGCTCAAGGCGCAGCAGTAGTCCGCCGCATCGCGCACCGCGACCTCGGCGAAGCTCCGCTCGAACCGCCCTTTCCCGACCAGCTCCTCGAAGGCTCGTATGCGCACGTTGAACTGCTCGAGGGCGAGCGCATCGAGCGCGTGGGAGCGTTTCCCCGGATCGATCATGAAGCTCGCGATCATCGTATCGAACCGGACGCCCGCCAGCTCGACGCCGACGCGGCGCAGCACGAGCCAATCGTGCTTGAGATCGTGGCCGGTCTTCGGCACCGCCCCGTCCTCGAGCAGCGACACGAGCGGCTCGAGGGCCGCGTCGCCGAGGGGAGGGAGATTCCGCACCTCGGCGCGCTCCAGCATGTCGCCGGACGGCCGATGCCCGAAGGGCAGGTACCAGGCCTCGTCAGGGGCCACGGCGATCGACAGGCCCACCAGCTCGGCACGCATCGGATCCCCGGCGGTGGACTCGACGTGGAGGGCGAAGCCGCCTGCCGCGCGGGCCCGGCGCACGACGCCGGCGACGGCGGAGGGCGTGTCTGCGACGAGGTAGACCGCCGGTGTATCGGCGGGAGCGGGGGCGGCCTCCGCCCGCTCGCCGAGCGCCCGCACGAGCGAGTGGAACTCCAGCTCCGAGAAGAGCGGGAGGAGCTCTCCCCAGGCCGGGGTCTGGGCGGCGAGTTCCGAGAGATCGACCTCGACCGGCACGTCGCGCCGCAGCGTCACCAGCTCGCGCGACAGCCGCGCCCGATCCGCGTCAGCTACGAGCGCCTCGCGGACGCGCCGGGCCTCGATCTCCCCGGCGTGGGCCAGGATCGCGTCGAGCGAGCCGTACTCGCCGAGCAGCTTCTGCGCCGTCTTCTCGCCTACGCCGCGGACCCCGGGGACATTATCCGCGCTGTCTCCCACCAGGGCGAGGTAGTCCACCGTCTGCTCGGGAGGCACGCCGAGCCGCTCATGCGCACTGGCCAGCGTCACGAGCTGCTCTTCGACGGCTGCCGGGCCGCCCCGGCCGGGGTTGAGGAGGCTCACCCGCGGCCCGATGAGCTGGTAGAAGTCCTTGTCCCCGGAGACAATCACGACGTCGAGGTCCTGCGCCGCGGCGCGCACCGCGAGCGTCGCGATGACGTCGTCCGCCTCGTAGCCGTCGACCGCGACCAGCCGCACGCGGAAGGCGTCGAGCAGCGCGACGATGCGGGCCACCGAACGATCGAAGTCCTGCTGCAGTTCCTCGTCGAGCTTCTCACGCGTCGCCTTGTATTCCGGGAAGCGCTCGTGCCGGAAGCTGGTCCCCGCGTCGTGCACCCACCCGACGTATTCGGGGCGGTGCTTCTCGACGAGACGCAGGAGGAAGTTGGCAACCCCCCACGCCGCAGACGTGTTCTCGCCGCGACTGGTGGTGAGGGGGCGCGAGAGCATCGCGAAGAACGCGCGGTAGATGAGCGCGTAGCCATCGATCAGGAAGAGGCGCGTGGGAGCGTCGGCCATCAATCGCCCGCGATGCTGAGGGTCACCGCAGCCAGCCGAGCAGCGCCGCCACGACCAGCGGCACCGCGATGTTGTCCGTGCCGCGCCACGGCGCGCGTTCAGCCAGCGCGGCTCCGACGGCCGCCACCGCGACGCCGACGGGGCTCACCCGGAAGAGCGCGAGCACCAGCGCTGCGGCCATCGCGCAGGCCAGCGATCCCGGGAGGCTCTTGCCCGCGCCGGGGCCGAAGCGCGAGCCGACCAGCGCGGCGGCGGGATCCGCCACCGCCGCGACGACGATCGCCGCTTCGGCCGCGGCGGGCGGGAAGAGCCACCAGGCGAGCGCGTAGCCCAGCGCCAGCGTCCCGGCCCCGCTCGGCGCGCCGGTCTCCCCCGGACGGAACGCTCCGCCGGCGAGCCCATCCACGAACGCGCGGGCACGCGTCGACGAGAGGCGGGTGGCTTCGGCGACGATCGCTATCACCACGAGTGCGGCGAACGCCGGCGTCGCCACCGCGGGGCCCGCCACCACGGCCAACGGACCGAGCGCGCCCGACGCCACGTGCAGCACCCGACGCCACGCTTCGCGTCGAGCCCGCTCTGTTCCCGGATGAGCAGCGATCCAACCCGTGCGGCGAAGCTACGAGAGGCGCGTCGAGAGAGTCAAGGCGGCTCCCCACTTCGACTTGCCGCCCCGATGGCGCCCGGGTACATTGGCCCGAACCCCATGCCGTCCGAAGACCTCACAGGTTCAGTCGTCGCCGGCTACCACCTGCTGGAGCGGGTGGGCGAGGGGGGCACGGCCACGGTGTATCGGGCCCAGCACCCCGCGCGCGGCATCTGCGCGGTGAAGATCCTCAGGTCCAAACTGCGCGGCGACCGGACGGCCGTGCAGCGCTTCCTTCGGGAGGCGGAGTATGGTTCGCGGGTCAAGCACGCCGTGGTCGTGCAGACCTACGAGTTCGGCGAGGACCCTGCCGGCATCCACTATCTCGCGCTGGAGTGGGCCGAAGGCGAGATCCTGGCGAAGTTCGTCCACCGCTCAGGACCGCTGGCCATGACGCTGGCGGCGAGCGTGGTGCGCCAGATCGCGGACGGCCTCGCGGCGGCGCACGCGGCCGGCATCATTCACCGCGACCTCAAGCCCGAGAACATCATCTACGATCCCCGGACGCAGCGCGCGCGGCTCCTCGATTTCGGCATCGCGCGCGACGCGGACCTGGCACCGGCCGACCGGCTCACCCGCACGGGGTTCTTCGTCGGCACGCTGCAGTACGTCGCTCCGGAGGCGCTCTCCGGGGAACTCGTCGACGAAGCGGCGGACATCTACTCGCTGGCGACGATCGCGTACTTCCTGCTGACCACCCAGCTGCCGTACGTGGCGAAGTCGCCGCGCGAGTTGTTCCACCAGCTGCTGACCCAGCCGCCGGTGCCCCTCGGCCAGGCACGGCGTGAGCTGACCTTCCCGCGTGCGGTCGAGGACGCGGTGATGAAGGGCCTCAACCGTGACCCCAAGCGTCGCCAGCCGACCGTGATCGCGTTCGCGGAGACGTTGACGGCCGCGACGACCCAACCGCTCGACGCGCCGCGCCAGGGGCTGCTGGGATCCATCAAGGGGCTGTTCGGCGCCCGCGGCTGAACACGTGACCGCGGACTCGAGCGGCGCGCGCGCGCAACTGATCGCGCTGCTCAAGGCCCGCTCCGTTCTGCACGGCGATTTCCTCCTCGCATCCGGACGCCGCTCTCCGCACTACGTGGATTGCCGCCGCACCACGATGCACGCCGAAGGCCTGGCCCTGATCGGCGCGCTGGGGCTGGCGGCGCTCCATGACGACGGGTGGAACCCGGAGGCGGTGGGCGGCCTCACGCTCGGGGCCGATCCCGTGGCCTATGCGATCGCCCTCGCCTCGGCGGGGACGAGCCGGCCCATCCACGCGTTCACGGTGCGCAAGGCCGCCAAGGATCACGGCGTGGCCCGCCGGATCGAGGGGTGCTTCGAGCCCGGGATGCGCGTGGTCATCGTGGAGGACGTCGTGACGACGGGCTCCTCGGCGCTCGAGGCCGCGGCGGCGGTGCGCGCCGAAGGCGGAACGACGCTCGGCGTGCTCGCGGTCGTGGATCGGCAAGAGGGTGGACGCGAAACGATCGAACGCGCCGGGTACGCCGTGCGCGCACTCGTCACCATCGACGAGCTGCTTCGGACCCCGTAGCCCCACTCACCCCGTCCGGGACGGCGGCTCACGCCGCGGTCTGTCCGTGTTCCCCGGGCAACGTTCCCAGTGGATGGAACCTGAGCAGCCGGTCCCGGTACGGGGTGACGAAACGCGCGCGAAAACGAGTCAGCGCCGCATCGAACGGCAACCGCCTTCGGAACTCTCCCGCCGTGATGTCGAGCAGCGCCCGCAGGTGGCGCCCGAAGCTCTGCGGCGACGAGTACTCGAGCCGGTTGGACACGTCGGCGATCGACAGCCCCGTGTTCCGGCACAGCCACGACGCATGCAGCAGCCGCGCATGCGCCAGGTACGTCTTGGGCGACGGGAGGTCGGTGCGGTAGAACCGCGACATCAGCGTGCTCGGCACCACCTTGAGCGTTCGCGCCAGCCTTCGGACGGTCCGCAGCTCGGGCGCGCGCCGCACCACGATCTCGAAGAACAGCCGGCAGTCGGGTGGCACGCCGCCCAGGTCGGGCGCGAGCGCTCCCATGACGCGGGCGGCGACCGGGGAGCTCGGCTCGCGGAGCAACTCGCGCAGTTGGTCCCATCCCGCCGGCACCGAGACGTCGACGACGACCCGCACTCCGGACGCTCCGAGCCCCAGCACCCGCCGCGGCGCCTCCCGGTCGAGGCGCGAGATCAGGGCCACGGCCGGCACCTGGGGGAACTCCCGCACGAACTGCGCGACCCGCGGGATCTGGGCGTCGTCACACTGGTGCACCGAGAGGAACACGGCGTCCACGGCCCGACGCCGCACCTGCCGGATCGCGTCGTCGAGCGAGTCGCCGTGCAACGCGACGAAGCAATCCTGGCCCGCGGCCTCGACCCGGGCTCGCTCGTCCGGCATCAGCACAGTGGCAACCGTCGCGGCGCGCATCGTTCTCCCACGCAGCGTCCGCAACGCACACTAATCGCGGTCGTCACCGGTGCGTCATCCCGACGGAGACGGGGCCTGCCGTTTGTCTCCCCCCGCGCGCCCCGGTATCTTGCAGAGGCGGAGCGCGACGGTCGCAGGCCCGCGAGGGCCTGAGGAAAGTCCGAGCTCCCAGGGCAGGCTGCCAGGTAACGCCTGGGCGCCGAGAGGCGACGGAAAGGGCCACAGAAAACACACCGCCTCGTCTTCGGGCGAGGTAAGGGTGAAAAGGTGGGGTAAGAGCCCACCGCGCGCCTGGCAACAGACGCGGCACGGCAACCCCCAGCCGGAGCAAGGCCAAATAGGCGGCGAGGTCCGGCCCGGACCGACAACGCCGGAAACGGCGAGCCGCGGGTAGGCCGCGCGAGGTGGCGGGCGACTGCCATCCCAGAGAGATGACCGTCCGGCCTTCGGGCCGAACAGAACTCGGCTTACGGCTCCGCCGGCGGCGCCGCGAGCGCCCCTCCGGGGGTCTTGCGGCGCCGTCGTCTGTCCCGCCCTCGCCGGGCGCGGGAACTCATGCCACCGCCAGGAGGAATCCTCCGTGAAGCGTCTGTCGCTCGCCTTCGTCGCCGTACTGACCGCCGGCTGCGCCGGCCACACCGCCCCCGCGGCGGCACCAGCGCCTGCGCCCGCAGCTCCCGCCGAGCCGGCGACGCTCCGGTACACGGCCGGGACGGGCCACTACCGGCTGGATTCCCAGACGCACGTGGTGCAGGAGATGATGGGCTCGAGCAACGCCGCAGACATCACCACGGCAGCGCTCTTCACCGCAGCGGTCGCCGCGGCCGACGGCAACCTCGGCGTGGCGATCACGTTCGACTCGCTGGCCATCAGTGCGCCGATCGGGGCGCCTGATCCCGCCGAGCTGCGCGCGGCCCGGGGCAAAGTGGTGCGACTCGTCGTGTCTCCGGCGGGCCAGCCGATCTCGCTCACCCCGCCGGAGAGCGTCAGCGTCGCCGTGACGCAGATGGCGCAGGCGATGCGCGACTTCTTCCCTGTGCTCCCCCCGGCGTCCACGGTAGCCGGCACCACCTGGTCGGATTCGAGCACGGTGACGACTCCCAGCATGGGCCTGGCGGTGACGGTCAAGATGTCGCGCCAGCACCGGATCACGGGGTGGGAGGATCACGCCGGTACGCACGCGCTCCACATCGCCACCGCCGTGACGTACGCGGTGTCCGGCTCCGGTGAAGTGCAGGGCCAAGCGATCACCTTGGACGGAAGCGGCCAAGGGACGTCCGACGCGTACGTCTCGGCGGCCGGGGTCTACCTGGGCGGCGCGGCGAGTGACAGCACGTTGACCAACGCCCACGTGACGAGCGCCGGCATGGTCGTGCCGGTGCGGCGCACGACGCACAGCACCTTCACGCGGCTGCCGTGAACTGGCAGCGGGGCCTGGCGCTCGCCGCGGCGCTGGGCGGCACCGCGGCAGCTGGCCGGCTCGCCGCCCAGGTCCTTCCCGCGCCGCCGGCCCGCTATCTCCTCACCACCGACGTAGAGGACGCGCGAGCCCTGTGGGTGAACCCCGCCGGGCTCGCCCGGCGGCTCGAGGCGAGCATCGGGGCGGACATCGGCGCGGACCGCTTCTCCGGCGGCGAAGTCCAGCTGAGCCAGTACGGAGCCACGGTGTCCAGCCGGGGGCTGGCTCTCTCGTGGATCCACGACCGGTATCCCGGAGGCGGGGCCATCAACGCGTATGCCGTCGGCTTCGGCCTCGGCGACGAGCGGTTCTCGGGGGGTGTCACACGCCGCTGGTACCGCGGTCTCGTCGGCTACTCCGCGTGGGATGTCGCGCTGCGCACGGAGACCGGGTACGGCGTCCAGCTCTCGCTGGTCGGCCGCGGCCTCGGCGCACCACTCGACCCGTCGTACCAGCCGACGCTGGTCCCCGGCGCCGCCGTCTCGCTGCTGGACGGCGCCGTGCGGCTCGGCGGCGAGTGGGAAGTCGCTACGCACCGCTGGCACTCGCAGGAGATCCGCGCCGGGGGCACCGTATCGCTGGGGAGCGCGCTCGCGCTCACGGCGCGGGCCGATCTCACCGCCGGTCTCAAGCGCCAGCGGGTCATCCTCGCCCTGACCTGGAGTCCTTCCGGGGCGCGGGTGGCCGGCTTCGCCGGGCTCTCCGGTGGGGTGAACGAGGTCGATGAGTTCGGCGCCTCGGGGGCTCTCGTAGCTCTGAGGCCCCCGTCCCGGCGCTAGCGCCGGGCGCATGCGTCTGGCGCGCCGCCTGCTTGCCGCGACGGCCGTTGCCGCGGCCGTCTTCCTGGCCTGGGCGGGCTTCGTCTGGCCACCGCCGTCGTGGTGGAGGACGCACTGGCCTGCCCGCACCGCCTTCATGGAGATGCGCGAACGACAACTCCGCGCCGCGGCGCGACCCGGCGTACGCAGCTACGACCCGGTGCCCGGCGACTCGATCTCCCCCTGGCTCGCGCGTGCCGCCGTCGCCGGGGAGGATGAGGCTTTCTACTCGCATCACGGCGTCGACTACCACGCCCTGCGCGAGGCGATCGGATACCGGCGCGGCTCGTTCGCGTGGAGCGATCCCCGGGACCGGGCGGAGCTGAAGCGGGCGCTGCTGAACGCCTGGGCCCGGCGCGACCGGCTGCGCGGCGCGAGCACGATCACGCAGCAGCTGGCGAAGAACCTCTACCTGTCGCCGTCGCGCAATCCGCTGCGGAAGCTCAAGGAAGCGGTCATCGCCTACCGCCTGGAGATAGCGCTCGACAAGCCGCGCATCCTGGCTCTGTACCTCAACGTCGCTGAGTTCGGGCCCCACCTCTGGGGCGTCGCAGCCGCGAGCCGGCGCTACTTCGGCTTGTCGCCGGCACGGCTGTCAATCGACGAGGCCGCCCTTCTCGCCGCCACGCTGCCGCGCCCGCTGACCTCCAACCCGTCATTCCGGGCAGGCTACGCGCTCGCCCGGCAGCAGCTCATTCTCCGGAAGCTGGGCGGCGAGGCGGTGGTGATCCCGCCGGCGGACGTCGAGGACACCCTTCCCCCGCCGCTGGCGCTCGACAGTGCGGTGCTTCGCACGCTCGACGCGACGGCCGACAGCGCGGCACGCCGCGACACGTTGATCGACACGGCTCCACCGTCGCGGCAGCGCGCGGTGCCCGGACACGACTCGGCCGCCGCGCCCCTCACACCGGACACGGCGGCCGCGCCGCCCCGCAAGAAGCCGGCTCCCGACTAGTCGATCAGGCGCAACGGCATCACCAGGCAGGTGTACGACGCCGGATCGTCCCACCCCACCGGTTCCGCCGTCGCCGCCCGCTCGGGCGCCTTCAGCGTGAAGCGCACCTCGTCGGTCGGCATGTACTTAAGCACTTCCAGCAGATACGCGGCGTTGAAACCGATCTCGAGCGCGTCGCCCTCATAGGTCACCGCCATCTCGTCCTGCGCCTCGCCGAGGTCGGGCGTCTGCACGCTGAACTTGAGCGAGCCACCGCCGAAGGCGAGACGGATGCGGTGCGTCTGGTCGCTGGCGACGATGCTCATCCGCCTGAGCGCCGCAGCCATCGCCACCTTGTCCACGGTGGCGAACTTGTCGTTCTCGCGGGGAATGACCTGCTCGTAATTCGGATACGGCCCCTCGATCAGCCGCGTGAACACCTGCGTCCCACCGCTCCGGAACCCGAGGTGGTTCTCGCTCTTGCCGATCTCGACCTCGGTATCGGACGCGAACAGCCGCCGGATCTGCTCCAGCGCCTTGGGGGGCACGATCAGGTCCGCCTGGGAGGCTGCCCCGCCGCCCAGCGGCACCTCCATCCGGGCGAGCCGGTGCCCGTTCGTCGCCACCATCCGCATCCGGTCCTTCCGGAGCTCCCAGAGCACGCCGTTGAGGATGGGACGGCTCTCCTCCGTGGAGACCGCGAACGCCACGTGCCCGATGAGCTTGTGCAGGTCCTTCGCCGGGGCCTTCCAGGCGCCCTCGAACTTCACGGTCGGGAACGACGGGAACTCGTCGCGCGGGAGACCCAGGAGCCGGAACTTACTCTTCCCGCACTCCACCTGGGCGCGCTGCTCCCCGGCGGACGTGATCCGCACCGGCGAGCTGGGCAGCTCTCGCGCGATGTCGGACAGCTTCTTCGCCGGGAGCGTGAGCGCCCCTTCCTCGTCGACCTCCGCCGGCACGGCGGTGGACACCGCGATGTCGAGGTCAGTCCCCGAGAGACGGATGCCGTCCTTCCCCGCCTCGATCAGGATGTTCGAGAGCACCGGCAGCGTCGTCTTCGTCGGAATGCTCGAGACGACCGCCAGCAACCCCTCCTGCAGGTTCTCTCTCGTGATGGTGAACTTCATCCAATCCTCATTGGATGCGAGTTCTCAAGCCTACTATCAAAGAACTATAGAAAATACTAGTCGTCGTCGTAGAGTCTGTGGAACTGTGCGTTGCGGCACCGACCGTTAAGGCTGACAGCAGGTTGCACGGTCGCCGTCGCGCACGCGGCTGTGGAAGAACTCTCGTAAACCACACCCGATCCGGCCCGTCCACAGCTACCCACATCCTTCCACCGGTTGCGCACGTCACTATGCGGACAATTCGCTCCGCGCCTGGGTGACGCGCTCGCGGAACCCGTGATCGCGCGCCAGTTGTCGCGACACCTTGTCGAGACTGTGAATTACTGTCGAATGATCCCGTCCGCCGAAGGCCTGCCCGATCTCCACCAGCTGCATGCCGAGCAGGTCGCGGGCCAGGTACATAGCGACCTGGCGGGGCACCGTCAGCCGCTTGGTGCGCGCCTTGGACCTGAGGCCCTCCGGGGTGACACCCCAGCGACGCGCGACCACTTCCTGCACCCGGTCGATCGAGGGCCCGGCCCTCCGGCCCGCGCCAGACGCGTCGCCCTCGTGCGCGGGCTTGATCTTGTCGGACAGGGCTTCCCGCGCCAGGTCGATCGTGATCTCGCGGTGCTTCAGGGACGCGAACAGCAGCAGCTTGATGATGCATCCCTCCAGCTCGCGCACGGAGCTCCGGACGTGCTCCGCGATGAACTGGAGAACGTCGTCGGGGATCGTCAGCTCGAGGTGATCCTGCTCGGCTTTCTTGCGCAGGATGGCCGTGCGGTGCTCGAGATCCGGCTGGCCGATGTCGGCCACCATCCCCCAGTCGAAGCGGGAGACGAGCCGGCCCTCCAGCCCCGGCAGCTCCTTGGGCGACCGGTCGCTGGTCAGCACGATCTGCTTGCCCGCCTCGTACAGGGCGTTGAAGGTGTGGAAGAACTCCTCCTGCGTGGACTCCTTCCGCTCCAGGAAGTGCACGTCGTCGAGCAGCAGCAGGTCGAGGTCGTTCCGGTAGCGCCGCCGGAACTCCTGCATCTTCTGGCCGTGGATGTGCTCGATGACCTCGTTGGTGAACTGCTCGCCGCTCATGTAGACGGCGCGGGTCTGCGGTGAGCGCTCGAGCACGGCGTGGGCGATCGCCTGCATCAGGTGCGTCTTGCCGAGCCCGGTGGCGCCGTAGATGAACAGCGGGTTGTACGCCTTGCCCGGCGCCTCCGCCACGGCGTGCGCGGCGGCGGCCGCCAGCTCGTTCGACTTGCCGATGACGAAGGTGGCGAAGCTGTACCGCTCGTTGAGCGGCATCGACCAGGCGGGCGCGCGCGGGGGCGCCGCGCCGGCCGCCGGCGCCGGCGTGGCGACGAAGAAGTCCATCTGCGGGCGGCGGGAGCGCTCCTCCATCACCTTGAATGTCATCTCCAGGCGTCGACCCACAACCTGGGTGGACAGATCCGAGAGCAGGGCCGCGTAGTTGGACTTGTTCCAGTCCGCCGCAAACTCGTCGGGAGCGGCGAGCACCAGCGTCTCGTTCTCGAGGCTGATCGGCTCGACCGGCTCCAGCCAGGACCGAATCGTGGGCTCCGGGAGACGGCCACGCGCCTGGTCGAGAAGGCGGTTCCAGGTTTCCTTTACCGAAGGCTCCATCAACGCAGGTCGGAGTTAAGCGGAAGGTCTCAAAGGGCGACCGAACGTATGACCGCCATGTTGAAAAGTCAACCTTGACCCGACGCGCCGATTTCGTGTACAATTCGCGGCTTTCCGGAGGCCTGACACGTGGGACCGACATACCGTCCGCGCAACAAGAAGCGCGTGAACAAGCATGGGTTCCGGCACCGCATGAAGACGCGGTGGGGCCGCGCCGTGCTGTCGAGCCGCCGCAAGAAGGGGCGCAAGCGTCTCACTGTCCAGATACCGTCCAAGCATCGGGGCGGCTGAACGGCCGAGCGGCTGCCGAAGACGTATCGGATTACTCGCGCCGCGGAACTCCGCGCGCTAATGACAGAGGGGAAGCGCCGTCGAACGGATCATCTGGATCTGTTCACCCGGCCTTCCCCTCTTGGACATTCGCGCGTGGCGGTGATCGTCCCGCGGTTCGCGCATACCGCGCCGCAGCGCAATCGGTTGCGGCGGCGGGTCAGAGAGATTTGCCGGCGCTCCGTCTTGCCGGTGCTGCCGGCGCCTCTGGACCTAGCTGTGCGCGCCCGACGTGGGGCGTATGAGGCGCGGTTTGAACTTCTGCGCGCGGAAATCGTAGGGATTCTGTGCCCATCATAGCCCGGCTCGCCGTCCTGATGGTCCGCGGTTACCAGGTGACGCTGGCGCCGCTGCTGCCGTCGGCGTGCCGCTACCAGCCGAGCTGTTCTGCGTACACGATCGAGGCCATCGAGCGCTACGGGGCGCTGCGGGGCGTCTGGCTCGGCGCCAGGCGGATCCTGCGGTGCCACCCGTTCGTGCGCGGCGGCTACGACCCGGTGCCCTGAGCGATGGAACGCCGGCTGGTCGTCGCCATCCTGCTGATGATTCTCGTGGCCGTGGTGCCGTCGCTGTTTCTCAAGTCACCGCGTCGGCCCGTGGTGCGCGTCGACTCCACCCAGGCGGTTCCGGCAGCGCCCGGGACGACACTGGAGCAGCCAGCGCCGCGGCCGGCCGCGGCCGCGACGGCCCGGCAGGCGCCGCCACGGGCCGCGATGGCGCCCGCGGAGACGGTCGCGATCGCCACACCGCTGGCCCACTACACGCTGAGCAGCACGGGGGCCACGGTGCAGCAGGCGCAGTTCAGCGCATACCGGATGTTCGGCGCCCGGCACGGCCCGCCGGTGGAGCTGCTGCGGCCCGGGGACGCGCTGCTCGCCCATGAAGTCGTGCTGGGACGGGACACGATTCGGTTCGACTCTGTGACGTTCGAGGTCGACCGGCAGGCGGACGGCGCGACGTTCCGGGGGCGCGTGGGCGACGTGGAGCTGACGCTGTCGTACACGTCGCGCCCCGGCAGCGACTACGCCATCGACATCGCCGGCGAGCTGGGCGGCCTCGGAGGCCAGGGCGCGCTGGTCCGCGTCGGGCTGGGCAGCGGCTTCGCGAACACCGAGGCGGACAGCGTCGGCAACTACCGCAGCTACGGCGCGGTCGGAAGGCGCACGGAGCCGAAGGGGCTGGCCTTCTCGAAGCTCGCCCCCGGCGATACGGCGACGCTCGACGGACCGTTCGACTGGGTCGCCGTGAAGTCCAAGTACTTCATCAGCGCGCTGCTCTCGCCGGACAGCACCAAGCCGACATTCGGCGGCCTCGTGCTGACCGGAGGACCGCGGGTCGGCCGGTTCGCGACGCAGGCGGCGACCTGGGCGACGCTCCCGGTCGGCCCCGACGGGCGGTTCCGGTACCAGGTGTATGTCGGGCCGCAGGAGTTCCACCAGCTCCGCACGCTGGGCAGGGAACTCGACCGCGCGTCGCCGTACGGGTGGAAGTTCAGCTTCATCGTGATGCCGGTGTCCGTGTGGATCACCGAGCTGCTGCTGTGGATGCACCAGACCTTGTCGCTGGCCTACGGGTGGGTGCTGGTGTTGTTCGGCATTGCGGTGCGGCTGCTGCTCTGGCCCCTGAACCAGAAGGCGATGAAGAGCTCGGTGGCGATGCAGGCGGTGCAGCCGCTGATGAAGGACATCCAGACGCGCCACAAGGACGACCCGCAGCGGCAGCAGCAGGAGATGATGAAGTTGTACAAGGAGCACAAGGTGAACCCGCTCGGCGGGTGTCTGCCGATGCTGGTGCCGTTCCCCATCCTGCTGGCGCTTTTCTTCGTGTTCGCCAACACGATCGCCTTCCGGGGCGTCGCGTTCCTCTGGCTGCCGGATCTGTCCCTCAAGGACCCGATCTACGTCATCCCGCTGGTGATGGGTGCGTCCATGTGGGCGCTGTCGAAGCTGGGCCAGATGGGGATGCCGCCCAACCCGCAGGCCAAGATGATGACGACGCTCATGCCGATCATGATGACGGTGCTGTTCCTGAACTTCGCGTCGGGGCTGAACCTGTACTATGCGGTATCGAACCTGGTGAGCTTGCCGCAGCAGTATCTGATCAACAAGGCCCGCGTCCAGGAGTTGGCGCGGCGCAAGGGGATGACCGGCTAGGCTCCCTGCCGGTCCGGGTCTGTGGCCGCCCGCCAGACCTCGTCGGCG